>ENA-OQHY01000001-OQHY01000001.1-human-gut-metagenome-genome-assembly--contig:-NODE-1-length-274175-cov-12.126503_pt1 | contig 274175 bp, 285 predicted proteins | sample MGYA00242570_ERZ504733 | MGnify/ENA primary metagenome ERZ504733 (study PRJEB26092, sample SAMD00036219) | human gut metagenome | host: Homo sapiens | study: EMG produced TPA metagenomics assembly of... | reverse complement strand
CCTGCATGGTACATTTTGTTATTTCCCACATATATTCCCACATGGGTTACATACGAACCAGCGTTATAGGTAGAATGAAAAAACACCAAAGTCCCCAGCCTTTGCCTGCGAAAGCGGAAGATGTTGGGTAGCGTCATTACTGTGCTTGTGCGGTTCTCGGTAAGGAGATACCAACTTTTCCATAGCACCATTGCACAAGTCCGCTACAATCAAAGGAAGTGTTCGGGTTACTGCCACCATACACATACTGCAAATTATCTTTTTATTAAGATTTTATTATTTTCACTGTTCCATATTTTTCCCCAGAAAATTTGCAGCTGTGGCAGACAATGCTTTCAACAGTCCAAGTGTTTCCTTTTGTCCGCTGTTATCTGCCAGAATCACAGCACCCTGACAGTCTCCATTGCACAGAATACTTGAAAGCACAATTCCCTTCGGAAGTGTTGACATTTGTTTTTTTGTAATGGAGCAGGCTGTTCTTCTCCTGTTTTCACAACTGTGCTGCGCTTTTCAATCATTTCTTCCATCTCTTCGCTCAGCTGTTCCCCCTCAACTTCCTTTTTCCCGGTTCCCGCTGCTGCGATCACATATTCCCGGTCCGTAATGCAGACCAGAGCCTCTGTGGTCTGTGCCAGTGCCTGTGCATAACTTCGTGCAAACTCGCCCAGTTCCCCAACCGGTGAGTATTTTTTGAGCATAATTTCGCCCTCCCGGCTTGTAAAAATCTCCAGGGGATCCCCCTCCCGGATGCGCAGTGTCCTGCGAATTTCTTTGGGAACCACAATTCTTCCCAGATCATCGATTCTGCGCACAATTCCAGTCGCTTTCATATGATAAATTTCCTCCTGTTTTCCAGATTACTTTCCATATTCATGTTGTATGGGTAGTATGCCGGAATTCCGGAAAAATTATGCACAGAAAGCAAAGCATTTTACTTGAAAAAACGTTCCTCCCGTCATACAATAGAATTAGCATTCACATAGGAGAAACGTATTATGGATTATAATGAAAATGAATTTAAGGCCAAGGCCAATATCAAAACCAGACGCATCTGGCTTGTATTTGCCCTTCTGCTTAGCGCAAACTACGGCTCAGATGTATCCCAGGGTGGGTATCCTTCCACAAATTACATCATTTTTTTAATACTGTGCTGGGTTCCTTTTTTTGCCGGTGATCTTCTTTTGCGCATCAGGGGAAAGCCGATGACCGCTATCGGTATGCACTTGTCATCGGTTACGGTATTTTTTACACGTTCCTGATCTGCACCACCGATTCACCGATTGCCTTTACCTATATTCTTCCGGTTGTCAGTCTTCTGGTTCTTTACAAAGACCAGAAATTTATGGTGGGATGTGCAATCGCCAATATCGCCAGTGTCATTGTCAGTGTCTTTTATCATCTGGTCGTTCTCGGTCAGAATACTGCAACGGACCAGAAAAATTATCAGCTGCAGGTTGCCTGTCTCCTGCTCTGTTATATCGGCTATATCATGTCTATCCGCCACCTCATCGAATCCGACGGTGCCCTGACAGACAGTATCAAAGCAGATTTAAAACGGGTTGTTACAACCGTTGAACAGGTTAAAACCGCCAGCAATACCATCATGGACGGAATCACCGTTGTCCGCGAACTTGCCACGGAAAACAAACATGGTTCAGACATCGTCGTAGACGGAATGAACAAACTGACCGACAATAACGATCAGCTGCAGTCCCGGACAGCCTCCTCACAGGAAATGACGGGAGATATCAATTCCCAGGTACAGAATGTTGCTTCCATGATCAATGATATGGTATCCCTGACTGCGGAATCCGGCAAACACGCAAAGACAAGTTCCGTTGATCTGGAGAGTCTGGTACAGACTGCCGGAACGATGGCAGATCTGTCCAATGAGGTAGAACATATTCTGGACGCTTTCAAGGCAGAATTTGAAACCGTAAAACAGGAAACCGGAACCATTGACAGTATTTCCAGCCAGACCAATCTGCTGGCACTTAATGCTTCCATTGAAGCTGCCCGCGCAGGGGAAGCCGGAAAAGGATTCTCCGTCGTTGCAGAACAGATCCGCAAGCTGAGTACCGAAACCAAAGATTCTTCCGGACAGATCAGCGAAGCACTCTCGCGGCTGGATGAAATTTCAGGAAAAATGACTTCTTCCATTGAAGAAACCTTAAAACTTATTCAGGCCACTCTGGAAAAAGTAACCCAGACCGGTGAAAATGTAAATAAAATTACACAGGATTCTTCTCTTCTGGGTGAACACATCCAGACAATTGATTCTGCCATGAAAGAAGTGGAATCTTCCAATCGTCAGCTGGTGGAAAATATGGAACAGGTATCTTCCATCGTGGAAACCATGACCACATGCATCAGTGATTCCGATGAAACAAGCAAACGCATGCTCAGCAAATATGAGGAAAGTGCTTCCAACATCAATAACATAGAAAATGTAATTCAGGAGCTGATGTGTGAACTGGGCATCGGTGGTTTCATGGGTCTGGATGATATTCATGCCGGTATGAAAGCAAAAGTTATTCTTCCAAAACATCTGGAACGCATGGAATATCACGGAGAAGTCAGATCTGTTGCGGAAAATAGTATTTCCCTGATTTTGTCTGACAATCCACAGTTAAACGGATCCGAAACCTGTAAGGTTCAGGTCACGGTTGACAATGTTCTCTACTGTTGGGAGCAGGCGCAGATACAAGCTGACACGGCGTCCGGTTCCCACGCCTATGCATTGCAGCTTTCCGCACGTCCGGAGATTAAAAACCGCCGGAAATACCCACGGGCAGATGTGTCCAATCCATGTACCATCACGCTGAAAGATTCCGACACAACGTTCTCCGGTCAGCTTGACAATATCAGTGCCAATGGATTTGCATTTCTGATCCGGGATCCGTTTTTCATGGATCACAAACATGCAGATGTTGCTATCGATATCCAAAATTTTGCCCTTTCGGATCAGTCCCATCTGGAAGGACATGTCATCCGGTGCTCGGATGATGAAGGTGTATATATTGTGGGATGTCAGATGCCGGAAGACAATTATGCAATACGCAATTATGTAGATTCCCTTCTCGGTCAATAAATAAAACAGGGAAAACTTCTATGATTCCATAAAAGTTTTCCCTGTTTTCTTATCATTTAAGCTGTCAGCAAAAGTTTTTCAAACTCTTCTTTTGGAAGCGGTCTCGAATAGTAATATCCCTGAATACTGTCACACTTCATCTGTTTGAGGAAATCCACCTGTTCTTCTCTCTCAACACCTTCTGCCGTAACGCACAATCCAAGTTCCTTTGCAAGTAAAATCGTATGTTCCAGCAATCGTTCCCCACTGAAATCCCCGATGTAATCAATCAGACTTTTGTCAATTTTTAACGTATCGAAACATTTCATGTTCAGTGTTGCAAGGGAAGAATACCCCGATCCAAAATCATCTACAAGCAATGGAAAACCATTGTCATGGAACTTATCTGCCAGCCCCTTGATATTGTCATTGTCAATTGCTGCGCTCTCTGTAATCTCAATCGGAACCAGATGGGTTTTTACTCCGATTTCATCAGCGATCTGCTGATACCGGCTGACCACACTGTCAAAATACAGACTCGCCCTGGACAGATTGATGGATACCGGAATAATCTCCTTTCCCTGTTTCTGCCATTCTAACTGCTGCATACATACTTTTCGGAAAACATACTCATCCAGAACTTTTATCAGTCCGTCTCTCTCAAACAACGGAATGAATTTGCCGGGTGGAATAACATTTCCCTTTTCATCTCTCCAGCGGATCAGACCTTCTGCCCCTACCATCCGCTCTGTTTCCGGATCATATTTCGGCTGATACCACACCTCAAAACAGTTATTTTCCAGAGAATGTTTAAATTCATCCTCCATGGCTTTATCTTCAAGCATGCGGATCGTATCTTCATGGCTGTAAAACTGATAGCTGATATCTTTGCGATCCTTGATCTGATTCTTGGCAAAATTTGCTTCGCTGTATACCTCTTCCACTTTGGAATCCGGTTTCCACTTCGTCACTCCAAAATAAGGGATCAGCTTCGGAACCTTCAGTCTTTCCGACAATTCTGCCAGTATGGTTTCCAGCTGCTGTAACTGCCGGATCGTCTTTTCCTGATCCTTTCCACTACTGTAAATCACAAAACGGTCTGCATTGATATGTCCTGCCAGATCATCTTTTTCCAGTATCCCCTGAATACACTTCCAGATTCCTTTGAGTGTTTCATCCCCTTTGATAATTCCACAGATCGAATTGATAATTTTAAAGGAGTGGATGTCCATGGACACCAGATATCCCGGTTGCCGGAAATCCCGGATTTTCTTCTTAAAACTTTCGTAATTATTTCCGCCGGTCACACTGTCCACATACGCCATGCGCTCAAGTTCCCTCTGTTTTTCGGAACTGATATCGGAAAATCCTGCTACCATCCGGTGCAGCTGTCCTCCATCCGATGTATTTACAAATTTTGCACGGCAGTATTTTACTTTCCCATCCCGCACAATCCGGTAATCATACTGATATGCTTTTTTCAGGCTCAGCTGCTTACGGAGATTTTCAATGGAGGTCTCATACAGCATTGTCTCACGGTCTTCGGTAAGGACAACCTTCCCCACATATTCTGCCATGATAGCTTCATATCCCGGAATTGCCTTAAGCGTATCATTGAGCACAGAGCGCACTGCGGAGTTCACTTTATATGCATATACCTTATCATGATCCACATCTACATAATATACACTGTTAAAATTGCTTCCCAGTGCCTGAATAATCTCATTCTAGCGTGTGTCTGCCCTGATCTGTTCGATCAGACCCAATACATATTCCGGCTGTTTCTGTGAATCGCCCTGAATCCCACCCATAGAGATCTGATATACCACGTCTTTTCCCGAAGACTGAATCTTTGCACTTACCGTCTTTGCGCCATAGTCAATATCCTGAAACAGTTTTAACAGTTTCTCTTTTTCCATAATTCTGTCCATGAGGATACTATGCTCCAGATCCGCAACATTCTCCACGATTCCCATGTGACGGGCTGCAAACTCTGATGGTCTGATCCTGTGTTCTTTGGGATAATAGTAAAAAAAATACTTTCCCCATTTTGCCAGAGTCTCCTGAATCTCTGTTGATATATCCCTGCACTTCTTCTGATCGATTTTTTCTACCATAGGCCTGCCTTTCCCTGGTAAACTGTAAATATTGTCTGATTATTTCTGTACAAATATACTATAGCATAAACTATTTTCCTCGTAAAGGTAGTAAATTTTCACAAAAGCACACGAAAAGCGCATGCAACAGAGATGTCACATGCGCTTTCCAACTACACAGCATTCGCTTATGTTCTATTTTATTTTACGGTTTCTACCTTAATCACATTCGTATTTCCTACTTTGCCATTGATCAGACCACCGGTCAGAACAACAGCATCTCCGCTCTGTAATGAAAATACTTCTTTTGCCTTTTTCATTGCATGGTAGAACATAACTTCCATCGAACTGAATTCCTCGCAGAGAACCGGAGTTACGCCCCAGCTTAAGTTCAGTTTCCGCCATACCTTCTCGGAAGTCGTCATTCCGATGATATCTACCGGACAACGGAAACGGCTGACCATACGTGCGGTAGTTCCGCTGAGTGTACTTGCGACAATACATTTTGCCTGGACATCAACTGCCATCGCACAGGTTGCATGCGAAATGGCATCCTGAATGCTTCTTGTCTCAAAATCAGAAGTGCGGAAACGCTTGGTATATTTGATCTGGGATTCCGTATACTCAGCAATCTCTGCCATGTTCCGCACGGCATCTACCGGATATTTACCGGCAGCTGATTCCCCGGACAGCATGATCGCGGATGATCCATCGTATACCGCATTTGCCACATCGGAAAGCTCTGCACGTGTCGGACGCGGATTGTGAATCATGGACTCGAGCATCTCGGTCGCGGTTATGACACGTTTTCCGAGCATACGGCACTTGCTGATCAGATACTTCTGAACCGCAGGCACTTCCATGCCCGGGATTTCGACTCCGAGATCTCCACGGGCAATCATGACACCATTGGCAATCTCACAGATTTCTTCAATGTGCTCCACACCCGAACGGTTCTCAATCTTTGCAATAATATCAATATCTTCGCCGCCGTTCTCGTCAAGGAATTTACGCATATCCTCGACATCTTTCTTTACGGAAACAAAAGATGCCGCAACGAAATCCACGTCGTTTTTGATACCAAACAGCAGATCTTTCTTATCCTGCTCGCTCAAAAATGCATGATCCATGACCTTGTTCGGGAAATTCATGCTCTTTTTATCCGACACCTCACCTCCGACAAGAACCTTACAGATGGCATCCGGTGCTTTCAGCTTTTCTACTTCCAGAATAATCAGACCATTGTTGATCAGGACATGATCTCCCACCTTCAGATTGTTGATCAGATTCTTGTAGGTTACGGAAACTCTCTCCTGATTTCCCACAATATCATCCGTTGTCAGTGTAAATGTATCTCCATCTTTTAATGTGATCTTTCCGTTTTCGAAGGTTTTGATCCGGTACTCCGGTCCTTTGGTATCCAGCATGATCGCAATTGGAAGACCTAACGCCTTACGCACTTTTTTGATCGTATCAATCTTCTTCTGATGTTCCTCATGGCTTCCATGGGAAAAGTTTAATCTGGCTACATTCATGCCGGCTTTACACATCTGTGTCAGTACAGATTCGCTTTCACTTGCAGGTCCGATGGTACAAATAATCTTTGTTTTTCTCATAATGCTTGTTCTCCTGTCTCTATCCAAATTTTTTTGTATCCCCTGAGTTTCATTCTGTCACACACAGACGGGATTTGCGCGGATATACCGCCCGACGATCAGCCGACGCGCCGGTGGAACAAGAAATTTGGGCTTCGAGGTCAGAATTCTCTGTACCAGCAGCCACTGCTGTGTCATATGGCTCACCGGAAGGAAACGAAGCCCTATTCGCCTGACTTGCGGAACAACGGACGGTTTCCCTTCCTGAGCACTGTCTGGGAAATGCAAAACTCTCCTGCATCATTCAGGTAATCCTCCGCCTGCCGGTTATGCATACTGCTGCTAAGCACATTGACCTTCTGCTGCATTCCACAGGCATCTGCTACATTCATCTCCACAGGCATCCGAAGCACAAACGCCGCAATGACCACAGCGGAACAGATCAGCACAATATGATGTTTCTTTTTGGTCCGTTTTCCGAAGTGCTTATGCATTTGCAATCACATCTGCCAGAGCTTCCATCGCTGGTAGGTCGGACTCTTTCATGGCGGAACGGATCGTTACCATCGGCTCCACAATGGTAATATTTTTCATGGTTTCCAGAATTCCCTTCATCGTTCTTCCGGCCGTCGGTCCCCAGGTACCGTTCTCAATAATACCTACGGTACGGTTCTGGAATGCCTTGGACTGTAAATGATGCAGGAAGTCCTGCATACATGGGAATACACCGCCATCGTAACTTGCTGCTGCAAGAACCATACGGTCATAACGGAACGCATCTTCCACAACTTCTGCCATATCATCACGGGAAAGATCCATGACAGAAACTTTCTCTACTCCTTTGGCACGCAGCATCTCAGCAAATTTCTGTGCTGCTTTTGCAGTATTTCCATGGATCGATGCATATGCTACAAGAACACCCTTATCCTCCGGCTTATAGCTGCTCCAGGTATCATATAATCCAATGTAATAACCAAGGTTTTCTTTTAATACCGGACCATGCAGTGGACAGATCGTCTGGATATCCAGTCCTGCCGCTTTCTTTAACAGTGCCTGTACCGGTGCACCGTATTTTCCTACAATATTAAAGTAATATCTTCTCGCTTCGCAGGCCCATCCTTCCGGATCTTCATAATCCAGTGCACCGAATTTTCCAAATCCGTCTGCCGAGAATAAAATCTTTTCACTGCTCTCGTATGTTACCATAACTTCCGGCCAGTGTACCATCGGTGCCATATAAAAATTCAGCGTATGGGTACCAAGGGACAAAGACTCTCCTTCTGCCACGGTAATTTTATGGTTCTCATCTACTGGAAGCTCGTCAAAAAACTGTGGAAGCATCTGAAATGTCTTGGCATTTCCCACCAGGGTCACTTCCGGGAAAAGCTCTACCAGACGTCCGATACTTCCGGCATGATCCGGCTCCAGATGGGAAACTATCAGATAATCCACTTTCCGTCCGTCTAATGCGGCCAGCAGATTCTTCTCCCACTGCTCCATGCCCCTGGCATCTACCGTATCCATCAAAGCTACCTTTTCATCAAAAATCAGATAAGAATTATAAGATACGCCATGCGGAACCACATACTGGCTCTCGAACAGGTCAATCGTCTTATCATCTACTCCGATATACTTTACTGCTTCAGAAATTGTTACACTCATTTGTTTCTCCCTCTCTTTTTGTTTTTATTTATGTATTATGATGCATACATATCATTTTCCTCTTCACGCTCTAAATCCTCCGGACTCATATAGCGGCGGAACAGGCGCTCTAAAATAAAATCAAATACAATCGATGCAACTGCCGGAATCACCACAAGCAATACCGGTATGATATAAACCGATAAAACCGATGCAACTAAAATCACCAGCAGCAGCAATGCCCATGGCAGATGCCTTATCATCAGCAGAAATGCATTTTTCAATGTCTGCTTTACGGTATTTTCAAATCTTGCAATATATGGGAATAAAAATGCGCTCCACATAATCGCAACAGCAATCATAACCAGAAAGAAATAGAAAAATGCGCCCTTCATACTGCCGGTTTTTAATACCTGATAGGTGATATAGCATCACAGCCCAGAACAATCATAACGGCCAGCCATATAAGATATGGCAGTGTTGCAGCCTTAAAGTTGTCCCTGAACGCTCCGAAAAAGGTTCTTGTGGTATATCCGCGGTCACCGCGGATGGATTTATGTACCGTGTAATACAGCGCGGTGGTCGATGCCCCGATCGTAAAAACCGGAATGCAGCAGATCACCCATAAAATGCTGACCCACACGCAGTCCACAAGTTTTCCCAGCATCTGAAATACAATATTATCCCAATTAAATTTCACGCTTATTCCTCCAGTCGCCCAATAATTTCTTCTGCGATTTCTTCTTTTGTTTTTCTATCCGTAGCTACGAGAATGTCTGCAGCCGCCTCATACTTTGGCCGGCGTGCTTCCATCAGTTCAGAAATGTATGCAACATTCATATGACCGTTTAAAAGGGGACGATCCGTACTGTTTTTTACACGTTCGTATATGGTCTGCGGTGTTGCCGTAAGAAATACGATTCTTCCCCCATCCCGCATGCAGTCTACATTTTCCTGTCGCATTGCCACACCACCTCCACAGGATACGATTGTCGGCTCCTGCTGATTTAGTGACTGGATCAGTTTTGTCTCAAGCTCCCGGAAATAAAGTTCTCCGTATGTTTCGAAAATTTTGCTGATCGGCATTCCCTGTTCTTTTACGATACGCTCGTCCATCTCCACAACCGGATACCCCAGCTTTTGCTTTATCGCACGTGCAATCGTGCTTTTACCGGCTCCCATAAAACCGATCAGGAAAATATTTTTCTTTTCTTTATTCATGAAAAAATTTCTCCTTCACTTCTTCTACCGGCATATCCATACCTGTATATAACCGGAATGCAGCAACTCCCTGCCACAGAAGCATTCCCTTACCTCCAATACAGGTACATCCTGCTTCTTTTGCTTCCCGCAACAGTTTTGTCTCTGCCGGATTATAAACCGCATCACATACAACCAATCCCGGGCGAAATGCAGATAAATCTTTTACCACACTCTGGTCATCCATCGGTTTCATACCAACGATCGTCGCATTTGCAAAAATGTCACTGGATGTGATCTCCTCTGTCATCTTTGCCGTATCCGCAATGTCATATACATTGACAACAATTCCTGGCACTGCTTTTCGGATCTTTTCTGCGGTCTGAAGAGTACGCTCAAAAAATGCATCCTTAATATTGAAAATCGTGATCTCTCTGGCTCCATCTAATGCACATTGTACCTGAATGGCTGTCGCAGCACCTCCACCGCCTGCAACCGTGATCTTTTTTCCTTTGATATCTACACCATGGTCTTTGAGATTGTGAACAAATCCCTCTCCGTCCGTGATATATCCGGTCAATCTGCCGTCATCGTTGACAATTGTGTTTACAGCTCCGATAATCTGTGCTGCCGGAGACAGCTCATCCACATACTTTGCCGCCTCGGTCTTATCCGGCATCGTCACATTGATTCCACGCATATGAAACAGTTTCACCGCGTCAAGTGCTTCTTTTACCTGATCTTCTTTTACATCAAATGCAACATATGCATAATCCAGCCCCAGCTTTGCAAAGCTGTAATTGTACATTGCCGGGGAACCGGAATGTCCTACCGGCGAACCGATCAGTGCAAGTAACCCTGTATGTCCTGAAATTCTTTCTTCCATCTTTTTCTCCTGTCCTTGTATGTTGGTTATATGATACCATAACTTTTAAATTAAGTACAACAATTCCAGTGGTCTTTGAATAAGTACCTGTGCTCTGTTTTTACGAAGGAACTCCGCATCGCGGAATCCCCACATGACCGAAACACACGGAAGTCCCGTGTTTTCCGCCGTCTGAATATCCACCTCGGAATCTCCTACATAAATGGCCTTCTTCGTGTCCGTTTTTAAAATTTTCATGGCTTTTTGTACCATATCGGGTGCCGGTTTTTTTGCCACACCTTCCATCTCACCGATTGCCGTAGTCATATAACCCCGGAAAAAACGTTCATCCAATTCTTTTACTGCCGAGTCCAGCTTATTGGATACAATTGCTGTCTTCACTCCGCGCGCCTTTAATTCAGTCAAAAGATGCATGATATCTGGATATGGCTTTGTATGATCCAGACAATGCTCCCCGTAATATTTTTTAAATTCCGCAAATGTCTCTTCAAACTTCGGGTTTTTCTCCCCATCCGGCACGGCACGCACCATCAGCATGCGCACCCCGTTTCCTACATATCTGCGCACCTGATCCAGCGTACAAGTCGGCATATTCTGTGACTCCAATGCCGCGTTGGTAGCGTTTTTTAAATCTTCCAACGAATATAACAAGGTTCCGTCCAGATCAAAGATCACACTTTTTTGCTCTTCCTGCTCACCGGAATCCCGATAGATTTCTTCAAACAGATCTTTACGCATAATCCGGATATTGTTGATCGTATCACTGCTGTCAACCATGTAATCTCCAACCCGGCCAAGTGTATACTGTTCGTTTTCATCTTTATCCCGGAACAGTTTTACCTTGCGCTCCAGCCTGCGTGCACGAACAATTGTAGTTCCCTTTGGCACGCAGACCTTTGCACATTTCATCGGTTCTACGATGATTCCTTTCTCTACATCTTTGATGGTAGGTTCATACTCTGCATTTCTCAGATCAAACTTCCAATCCGTGTAAATCCGGAATTCTTCCATAAAAGCCTCTTCATTACGAAAGAAACATTCCCCTTTCGGTCCAATGATAAAAACAATTCCTGCTTCCACTGTAGCTTTCATATCTCCCTGCAGAGTCCGCACAGTCACCTGCGTTCCCTCCGCAAAGAGATCCGTTGCCCGGACATATCCCCACGGAACGGAGCGTCTGCAGTACGTCTTTGCATCCTCTGCCTCTATTCTGCAATCCTGTGCATACACAATATCGGTATTTCCCATATAGTCCCGCATACGCTGCTCGATAACAGATTTAATACCCGAAGCTGCCGGCTGTTCATGTCTTCCCTGTGCATCATACTCCATGCGCGGTGCAAAATGATGTTCTTTGCAAAACTTTAAATATTCCTGTGTCATCAATTCCATCGGAATCAGGCCACCCGCTTTTTCCAGATGTCCTCCACCGGAACCAATTCCTTTGCACAACTCTGCCGCAAGTTCACTCGCCTTGACTTCTTTCACACAGCTTCTCACTGAAAACTTCACACCTTCTGGTTGCAGATTAAATGCCACACAGATATCAATCGCATCCACTTCCAGTACCAGATCGGAAATCAGTCCGAGAATATTCGGATCACACTGCCCCACTTTTACAATCGCGGCACGAAATTCTTCTACATAATCCGTATGAAGAAGTGCTGCTCCAGCAACTTCCAGTTCTTCCAGCGAAAGATTGGCATTGCGGAGTTTCCTCATGATTGCCGGGTCAAAGTTTGCCTCGTCACGCAGATCCCGGTCTAGCGGATGTACAATTTCCGTCAAACTTCCGGTATCCGTATATAATCCATAATACAGTGCTGTTGACAACTCACGATTACCTCGTACATCAAATCCTTCTATTTTGAGCATATTCCAGACCAGTGTCGAGCACGCGCCCAGATTAGAACGCACCTCGGAAAGCTCTGGTAATTCCGTGCAGATCCGGTGATGGTCAATTACAGCAATATGTTCTGCTTCAAACACTGCAGAATTTCCGGAATGGTACTGACAGTCCACCATCACCAATAACTCTGGTTTGTGCAGATAATCCACATGCTCGATTGGTATTTTCAGATCCCGGATCAGCATCACCAGATTCGTTTTCCGGATCACATTCTGCCCTCCGTAAATCAGACGTGGTTCTTTTCCTTTGGATTTCAAATACAGATAGACCCCAAATCCACATGCAATGGTATCTGCATCCGGATTGTCATGGCACTGTATTACAATATTGTCATACGCTAATAACTCACTCAGTTTCATCTTGATTCCCCTTGCCTGATTGTTCTACTTGCTTTTTAGATTATATGGGAAGAAAAAGCTGCTGCGGTTCTTTTTGTCAAACATCGAATTATATTGCAGCATATGATACTTTTCAATCCATTCTTTTTCTTCTCCCTCGGCCTCATCGATATGCAGGTAGCAGCCTTTACTCTTGGAATAATAGCCTCTGGAATTGATGGCTGGAACAACCTCCTGCATATCTGCCAGAAACTTATTGTATGCCGGAAGCTCAATTCCAGCCCGTTCCAGTGCCATGGTAGACAGATAATCAAGACTGGTAATGTCTACCGTTTCTTCCGGTGTATCATAATTGGTCCAGATAAAAAACGGAACTGTGTACAGTTTTTCCAGCTCATCTTCCGTCAGCCCTGTGAGTCCTTTTCCATTCAGAATCGGATAAAAATTACTGTTTAAGCTTGGCTGATGATCTCCAAAGAAAATGATTTCTACCGGATCATCTACCTTTGAAAAATAACTGATCAGGTTTTTTACTGCCTCATCACTCTCGTGTACCAGGGACAGATACTGGTTGGCATCCGTATAAGAACGTCCAACTTTATAATAATTCTCCGGAAAATTGTCATAGGTTTCCGTATAACCACCGTGGTTCTGCATGGTAATTCCCATAAAGAACAGTTTTTCATTATTTTTACGGTTTTCATAACGCTTGATAATCTTATCATACAGTTCCTGGTCGGTAATATATTCCCGCAGGATCTTTGTCTGGTCAAAATAATCAATAAAGTGCATTTCGTCAAACCCGATATGCGGATACACCAGATTCCGGCTCCATCCGGTTTCATAATATGGATGCATGGCAATGCACGTATACCCGTCATCTTTCAGATTTGACACAATCGTTGTCGGAGTATCACTGATATACTGCTGATAAACAACGGATCCCATCGGAAGAAATGCCATGGAATTTCCGGACATAAATTCCCACTCCGAATTAGGAGTCTTCGCGCCAAATACCGACGAAAGTGCATATCCCTTCGTTGTATTCTCTTTCAAAGAATCGATAAACGGTGTGAGCGGCATGTTGGTCTGCAGATCCCCCAACACACTCAGATCGGAAAACGATTCATTCATAATGGCAATGATCGTCGGATTTTTTGCTTTTTCATTTGTTGTGCTGTAATCCTTTTTATCGGATTGATAGGTTTTCTCCAGTTCTTTGATCTTATCTTTGGAATATCCTTCCGGAGCAGAAATAAAACTGTCACGAACCCCCAGTACGTAATTCAACAGATATCCATTGCGATAAGTTCCCTTCTGTTCCCACGTCTCTGTGTTTACATCATAAGCATTTGCTGCAATGATCACACAACTTAAGGCAATCGCCATCACAGAAATTACCCGCATCTGAATTTTTCCGGTAAACCGGACATGCCATTTGCGGACAAAAGCAATAAACAATGCTGCCAGAAAGATCACATATACTCCACGATCGTTCAATTGCAATTTATAATTTCCCGCCACACTCAGACCGGTTCCAATGGATCTGATATCGGAAAACGTAAATTCATTTCCGCGGAACAGATATACAAAATAGTCTACGAATCCAAACGAAAGCAGCGACACATGGGCAATGATGCAGGTCAGCCCACTGTTGTTCGTAAAAATCTGCACAACAAAATAGACAATCAGACAGCAAAGCACATTTAAAAAGAGCTTCTCGTACGTTGTCCTCGTAAAGTTTTCAGGATCAAGCAGCATATACTGTATCGAAAAAGTGGTGAGACAGGAACCTCCGATAAACAGAATCAGTGTCCAGAGCCACGGACACCGGTCATCCAGTTCCAGATGCAGACTTTTTACCAGATAGTACAGAAATCCATATGCGATCAATGCAACAATGGAAAATCAATGGTCACATACATTACGACTGCCAATATAATTGCAATCGCCGCCCAGATGTTATTTTTTTTATCGTATTGAAGTTTGATTTTAAATTTTGGTTTCATGCCATTACAATACAACAAAATTCCCGGCATGTAAACCGGGAATCCTGTCTGAAATCTTAATTTTGTGTGAATTATGTTACTGTTCACAGGTTACCCTGCGAACAGTAATCGAATTATTTCTTTTTAAAGTTTGTGTATCCCTTCTGCTTATATGGATGTGCAGCCCAGAGTTTATCTGCTGTTTCTTGCCAATCCTTTGCGTAATCTACGCACTTTCCACACAGGTGCTCAACCGGCTCCTCCTGTTCTACATCTGTAGAATGAGCTCCGGTCTCATGAACCATCTTCTGTAAAATCTCCGGATTCTCAAGCATCGGACATGGACGAAGCATGTTTTCGTTGAATGGCTGGTTATCACGGTAAGCCATAAACAACGGCTGCTTCAGACACTCAAGCAGGGATTTCTCGCGGATGTTTGCTCCAGAGTAGTGAATAAATACACATGGCTCTACATCACCCTTCGGGTTAATATGACAGTAGTTACGTCCTCCGGCGATACATCCTCCAACGTATTCACCATCGTTCTGGAAATCCATAACGAAGATTTCTTTTCCACCTTCAAATCCACGAACTTCACGCAGTCTGTGGTAAATATATTCTCTCTGCTCCTTGGTCGGCATCAGTTCCGGTGAAGCCTTCATTCCTACCGGCATCAGATGAAAATACCATGCGAAACGGCTTCCATGCTCGATCAGAAGATCAAAGAACTCATCACTGGTAACCGCATCCATATTCTTGCTTGTATAACATACACTGTTTCCAAAGATCAGTCCGTTCTCATGTAACAGATCCATTGCGTGAAGGACTTTATTGTATACACCTTCTCCACGTCGGAAATCGTTGGCATCTTCAAATCCCTCAAGGGAAATGGAAAGGGAAAGATTTCCTACACGCTTCATATCCTCGCAAAGCTTCTCATCTACAAGTGTTCCGTTTGTGTAGCAATGGAATGCGCAGTCATTGTGTTTCTCACACAGACGGATGATATCAGCCTTGCGCACCAGTGGTTCTCCACCGGTCATCATATAAAAATATACGCCCAGTTCCTTACCCTGTGTAACAATGTTGTCTAACTCATCAAATGTCAGATTTAATTTATGACCATACTCTGCTGCCCAGCATCCTGTACAATGGAGGTTGCATGCACTGGTCGGGTCCATAAGAATGAGCCACGGAATATTGCAGTTCTCAATTTCTCTCATTTTACGAATCTTCTTGGTTCCTGCAAACGCTGCCTGATATCCAAGATTCAGTGCTGTCATCTTGGCAACATGCGGATCTGTCTCATCCAGAAGACGATTCACATAACGCATCCACTTGCTGTCCGGATTCTGAATCATTTTCTTTGCGCCTTCGTATGCCTCAGAACGGAAATTGCTTCCCATAAACTTCTGTGCGAGGTTTACAATATTGAGCAAACCTTTCTCTCTGTCCTTATTCAGACTCTTTAACGTAGCATCGATAGCGAGCGAAAACGCCTGTCTTTCTGCCGCATCTTTTAAACTTGCCATTTTCTTACTCCTCCGTTTTCTTTCCTGTGTAAATAAATCATAAGATATTTCATCCATTGGAAGTATAGTTGTTTTTCCACCGAATGAACATATTCAATCACAAAACCATGTATGTTTGCAATATACAATCTTCTGAAAATGTCTAAAAAAACATGATTTGTGCATTTTTCCAACGATTTTTGGATATAATTTTTGTTGCAGACTCAAAACGTAGTTTTGAATACTATGTGACATTATACCACTATCTTATGTAAAGTCAACCTAAAATATTTACTTCTGCCGCAAATTGACCGAAGCAATAAAATATACTATAATGCTGTTGTTTCTTTAAAAAATTGATTATTTACTGAAGATTGGAGTGATTGTATGCCGGGTTTTACCACCCACTATCTGTTTGGCGTAGACGCATGCAGACGTCTGACCTCCACATCCATGCACAATATGATCCGACGCGATCACAGCGCATATGCACTTGGTCTGCAGGGACCTGATCTGTTTTTTTACTATCTTCCCTCTTACCTGATGCATCGAAAAAATATTGGAGATCTGGCACATCGCAAGGATACTGGCCAGTTCTTTGGCAATCTGCTGCAAAGCCGCAAACTTTTTGCAGGGAAAAAACATTCCCTCTCTATTGCAGACGCTTACATCTGTGGATTTATGGGCCATTACACACTGGATTGTACGATTCATCCCTATGTATATGCATTTACAAGCTATAATGCCCAGACCCCACCTTCCAATACGGAATATTTTGGTCAGCATGCTTATTTCGAAACGGAACTCGATTCCGAACTTTTATATGAGAAAAAGCATCTGTATCCTTCCCAGTTTCATCAGAATGCAACCATCCGTCTGACGACACTTCAACGAAAAGTAATTGTACGGATGCTGTGCTATGCTTACCGGAACACCTATCCGGAAATTTCCGTAAGTGAGTTTTCCCTGAGCGGCGCACCGTTCTGGATGAAACTCGGAACACACCTGCTGAATGATCCAAGTGGCCAGAAGAAAGTATTATCCCGTCTGATCGAAAAGATTTTCCTTGGACGTGCTTTTTTATCTCCGATGGTTGCCAGCGATTATTATCGTTTTATACAGGACCCGATGAACCTCAAACATCACACCTGGATTCATCCATGGACAAAGGAGTCTTCCAATGCCTCTTTTCCGGAGCTCTATGAACAGGCTGAGAAAATTTATCATAAACGTCTGGTTGATTACGCACATCTGCAGCACTCTGGTTTTCCGCAAAAAGAAACCGCACGCTTTCTATCCGCGTACGGTAATCTTTCGTTTCTGAGTGGTCTGCCTTGTGATGAATAAAAGAGTTTCTTCCTATTATATAAGAGACATATGATTATAATATAATCTGATTTTGGAAATCCACAATCTGCTGACAGATAATTTCCATCAAACGCGTGCGTGCTTCCACGCTTGCCCAGCCAATATGAGGAGTGATAATCAGCTTTTCGCTGTCTTTGATTTTGCGAAGCGGATTATCCTTCCGCATTGGTTCTGCGGAAAGGACATCCAGCCCCGCACCCGCGATTTCTCCAGCCTCAAGCGCATCCGCCAGATCCTGTTCCACAACAATCGGTCCTCGTCCAAGATTCAAAAAAACTGCAGACGATTTCATTTCCCGAAATGCTTCCCGGTTCATGAGTCCCCGCGTATTTTTATCAAGAGGTGCATGAACAGAAACAATATCTGATTGTTCCAACAACGCATCAAATTCCACACGTTCATATCCCTGCTGAGAATTCTTACCGGAAGTGGAATAAAAGATCACCCGGCATCCGAATGCCTTTGCAATATCCGCCACACGTCTCCCGATATTTCCCAGACCAATGATTCCCCAGGTTTTTCCGCTCAGCTCATGAAACCTTTTCTCAAAATGGGTAAACATAACATCTCCCACATATTTCTCCGATTTGACATACTGATCATAATACGCAAGCTTTTCCCAAAGATAAAACAGCATGGCAAACGTATGCTGGGCTACGCTTTCCGTGGAGTATCCTGCGACATTACGCCATTCTATGCCACGGCTTTTTAAATATTCCTTATCCAGATTGTTTGTTCCCGTTGCCGTCACACAGACAAGTTTCAGTTTTTTTGCTTTTCCAATCGAATGCTCATTAATCTCCACTTTGTTTAACACGATCACGTCTGCATCCACAGTCCGTTCCAAAGCTTCTTCTGTAGTGGAAAAATTATATGTTACCACCTCTCCCAGTTTTTCAAATGCAGACAGATCAATATCATCTCCAATTGTTTTTGCATCCAAAAATACGATTTTCATTTGATCCTCCTACCCTATTCTGATTCCAAAAGAAAAAGAGGCTGCCTTTTCTAACATCCTCTTCCCCTTTACATCCTGTATTTATATCTATGCAATCGAAAATGCATAGACCGTTTTTGTATCATATGATTTTCCGGCTTCTGTCAATGGTGTTGTAAAATTTGGCTCATTGATGGAATTTGGAAAATACTGTGTTTCCAGACAAAAAGCATCCCGCTCTTTGCATACTGCTCCGCCCTGCACTTTCTGTCCCTGAATGAAATTCGCAGTGTAAAGCTGCATACCGATACAATCCGTAATCACGTCCATCTTTATGCCACTCTTTGTACTGTATGCGGTGGCAATCTTTTCAAGCCCTGCCCGCTCCTTATCCAGAACAAAATTATGATCGTATCCATGGCCGTAAGAAAGCTGATCATTTGCCTGCTCAATATCTCTGCCCATCGGCTTTGCTTCCCGGAAATCAAACGGTGTTCCATCCACCGAAGCAATCTCACCGGTCGGAATGGATTTTGCATCAATTACCGGTGTGTAATGAGACGCGCGGATCTGCAGAATCTGTTCCATGGCACTGCCGCTTCCGGCACCATTCAGATTGAAATATGCATGATTTGTCATGTTAAAAATCGTTGTCTTATCCGCTGTTGCATGATATGTAATGGAAAGTTCGTTCGCTTCAGTTACTTCATACGTTACTTTCATAACTGCATTTCCCGGATATCCCTGCTGACCTTCTGCATCCTTAATTACAAATGTAATTTTGTCTGCCGTCTGTTCCTCAGCATCCCACAGACGTCTTGAAGTCGCCTGTGAACCACTGTGCAGATTATTTTCATTATCGTTTTTCTCAAGCTGATAGGTAACTCCATCGATCACAATTTCCGCATTTGCAATACGATTGCAGTTTCTTCCAACAACTGCTCCAAAACTGGCCATCTGCTGCTGATAAGTCTCTGCATTTTCATAACCAAGGACCACATCTGTATTTTTTCCGTCCTTATCTTTTACCACAAGTGATACAATGGATGCTCCAAAATCTGTAATCTGTGCATACATCCCCTTCGTATTGGAAATAGTATAAAGTGTTGCCTCTTCTCCATCTGCAAGCTTTCCAAATGCTTTTCGTTCCATAACTGTAATTGCCTCCTGAATTCATCTACTCTGTTCCTGTCTATATAAAATATTTTACCTTGTTTGGGTTAAGAAGTAAAGAACAAGTGCCGATGTAAATAGTAAAAATATAGAAATTATAACCTTTTTAAGAAAGGATGTTTATTATGTCCACAAAAGTTTCCTCTGGGGTATCATTATCCACGAATTATTTTTTAAGAAACTTCTATACAAATAATCAGAAAGCAGCCAAAACCTCCGGTCGGTCCGGTTACAGTAATGTGGAGCTTTCCTACGAAGACAGCCGTGCTTTAAACAGGGCTGCCAAGCGGCTTTCCAAAAGTGATTTTGGTTCCGGCACGGATGAGAAAGACGATGATCTCAATGATACATCGAAGGCTGCCATTGAAGCCTTTGTGGATACTTACAACTATACGGTCACTTCCGGGAAATCCAGTTCCGACTACGAAACCAAACGTTATGTCAAGCAGCTTAACACGCTGAGTAAAAAACACGCAGACGAACTGGAAGATTTAGGTATCACGATAAACAGTGATGGCACTTTGGATCTCAACAAAGACCTTCTGAAAACCGCCAATAATTCCAAGGCACGAAAGCTGCTCTCTCCGGATCAGGAATATCCGCAGAAGCTCGTCAAGCTTTCCCGTAAGATGAATTCCGCTGTACAGGAGAACATTATGTCCTTGATTAGCACGCAGAATATGCATATTGACATCTCCTTATAAAACGCAAAACAAAAGCAGGTGATACGGTTCGTATCACCTGCTTTTGTTATTTCACTGTTCTTATAGGAACTCATCCTCTTTTGGCCAGAGATCTCCCTCATTTAATCCATGTTCGATCAGCCAGCCGTCCTCCACAGAAAAACAGGTTTCTTCTTCTTTTTCATTAATCAGAGTCACTGACACCTTCGGCCGCTGCCCTTCTGCCAGTTCCTCACACCCATACTCTCCGTCAAAAATGTGCTTGATCTTCCACATATGACACTCCTTTTTCCAGACATTAAAAGATTTTTCTAAAATCGAACGCTTTCTATTGTACCACATGTTCCTTCACAATCACAGTTGTCAGATATCCTTTTGCCTGTTCCAGTTCATCCAGGCCACAATACACCTGTTCATTCTCCATGCCGCAATTGGATATTCCATAAATGTCCTGGTGCGCTCTGCTCTCTTTATCCTGCATCGATTCCCGGAGCACCCGTAATAACTCTTCGAGTTTTTTCCCGGATTTCATATAAATGCGTGTACCATGAAAACCGAGTGACTCACGCACGTCATACGCCGCCGGAATAATATGGATTTCCTCATCTTTTTCTCCCAGAGAAATCCCCAGTCTTGCCGCTACTGCACAAAACGACGGCACACCACTTACGATCCGCGCCTCCCAGCCGGCATCTGCTGCACATCTGTGCATATACATATAGGTAGAATATATCCCCGGATCTCCAATTGTGAGCATCCCTACCCGCAATCCCTGTCGGAGATAATCTTCCACAGCATCATAAATCCGTTTGTGTGCCAGTTCCAGTTTCTGCGCATCTTTGATCATCGGAAATGGCATACAAAGAAGCGGCATATCTGCAATTTCCGGACAAACCTGCTCCACGATCCGATACGCATAACATTCCTCTTTTGACACCGCCGGAAGCACAATAAGATCACAGCTGCGAATCGTTTCCAGTGCCTGTAAGGTCATAAGTTTCGGATTTCCCGGTCCCACACCGATTCCATAAAGGATACCCGGACGGTTTTTTGTTGTTAAATCACAAAATAATTTTTGCGTTATTTGCCGCAAATGTGCCAGATACACTTCCCGGACAGCCGGATACTCCCCAATTCCACGAATCACACATTCCGGCCGGTATCCCGCCGCCTGTAATTTTCCGGCAAAGGAATCCGCATCCGGCTGCTCCCCGTCCTGCATGCCGCCTGCCATATCATTATTTGCATGGTCTCCCGCCACCAGCATAAACGGTGTAAGAAGCACTTTCCCGTTCTGTCTGCTCTGCAGCCCGGACTTCATCCGTGCAATCACATCTTCAATGGTAATACTTCCCTCCACCGTTGCAATATAAATTTCATGCTTTGCATAAGCACGCAGCGACTGTTCCATCATCGCATAACTGGCATCTGCCGCATGTTCGGTTCCATGCCCCATCAAAATCAATGGGAAATCTCCCACCTCTTCCTTCAGCGACTCCCACAGTGCTTTTGCCACATCCTCATAATCCTGCGGTTTTGCCAAAAGCGCATCGGCAACTGCAATCTGTTCGAAAGCACCGGCATATTTTTTCGCTGCTTCCTTGAGTCTGTGATTTTCAATTCCGTCAATCACATGGGTAGAAAATACAGCTACATGCGTCACTCCCTGTTTTTTCATGCTTTCGAGAGCTTCAGTCGGACTCTTTGCTTCTATATGCTCGCGCTTTTTCATTGCGTTACGCACAATCGTACTCGAGACAGCTTCCTCTACCACGGCATCCGGATACAATGCCCGGACCTGCCGCGTGATGGCTGCAATATTTTTCTGCCGGGTATCCGGATAGGTTGTTCCAAAACTCACAATTAAAATTGCTTTTTTCATGTTATTTTGCATTCCTCTCTCTGTGATATAAGCGTGCTGCCTGTACAAAGTGTTCCACAAATGCCGGATTGGACGGATAATACAAATGTGGATAACCCCACCAGTTTCTGTCGTCCTCGTGGATACATGTCCAGGATGTTCCGCTTACCGGTTTGACCGCCACGCAGCTTTCTCCATTGTTATCACTGTCATAGTAATGAAATTCATGTGCACGGACAGGTTTTCCCGCCAGGAAATGGGACGTCTGTTCCGTCACATTCACATAGCCAAAACGTACAAGTTTTCCCCGGTTATGACAGTTGCCCGTTATGACCCCTGCCATCGGCCAGTTTTCTCCTTCTTCATCCGTCATAGATTCATGCAGATACATAAATCCACCGCACTCTGCCACGGACGGCATACCATTTTCAATTGCCTCCCGGATGGAATTGCGCATGGAGACATTTTCTGAAAGCTGCCGGGCACACAACTCCGGATAGCCTCCTCCCAGAAGAAGCGCATCCGCTTCCTCTGGAATTTTTTCCTGTGCAAGCGGTGAAAACCAGACGAGTTTTCCACCATACGCTTCCAGAAGACGCAGGTTATCCTCATAATAAAAACAAAATGCCTCATCTTTTGCAACTGCAATAACCGGACATTCCTCCTGCTGTTTTTTCTTTTTCTGTAAAACCCCTTTATCTTTTCCCGGTTCCGGTAATTTAGACAGTTTCGTTTTTCCGTCCCGAAACGCATGTAAAAGTGCCCAGCTTTGCAACAGCTGCAGCATCCGATCCAGATCTGCGGTCTCTTCCAGTTTTTCCGCAGCCTGATTGACCTGCTTGCGCAGACCTTCCATTTCCTGTGGCATTTTCAAACCCAGATGCCGGCTCTCCAGATACAGACTTTTCTGTACCGGAAAACATCCCAGCACCGGAAGGCCCAGTTCTTTCTCAATCACCGGCGTCATTGTCCGGCAGAACCCTTCCGATGTGCGGTTTAATATCACACCAATGATCCGGTGATCCCTGTCATACTGTAATATCCCTGCCAGAAGTGCCACCATCGTGCGCCCCATCCCACGGGCATCCAGCACAAGCACAACCGGCAGATCCAGGGTCTGTGCCAGATGATAGGCGGAGCCTCTTTTTGTGTGCCTCCTAGGCCATCGTATAATCCCATGGCTCCCTCGATCACCGAATAAGAGAAGCTCTCCCGGTCATATCCATACAGTTCCCGGATCTGATCTGCCCCTGAAAAAAACGTATCCAGATTGCGCGACGGTACACCAATCACCTGACGGTGAAACATGGGATCAATATAGTCTGGCCCGCTTTTGAACGCACGAACTGCAAGTTTTCTGTTTTTCATTGCTGCCAGCAACGCACAGGTGATTGTCGTTTTTCCACTGCCACTTTGCGGCGCTGCCAGTACCATTCCACTGTGTAACATAGTTCTCTCCTCATTATGCCATCGTCAGCACACAGATATATACGGGGTTCTCAGCCTGCATCAGATGATAGGTTCCCACGGTTTTTGCTCTGCTGACCTGCACCTGTATGATTTCTGTCTGCATTTTCCCTGCAGCAAGTTCTGTAATCTGAGCCACGGTTTCAAGACTTATGGCATTGACAACCACGCGTGCCCGTGGATTCTTCTCCCAGATGACATGCAGAATATCCGCAAGGCGTCCACTGCTTCCCCCAATAAATACATGTGTCGGAGGTTCCAGGGATTCCAATATTTCCGGTGCTTTCCCATCCACCGGAATCACATTTGCCAGATGAAATTTTTCCAGATTCCGGCGCAGAAGCTGCTGTGCTGTGGCTTTTTGTTCAATGGCGTACACACGAATCCCCGGACTGCACGTTGCACATTCCACTGCAATCGATCCGGTACCACTCCCCACATCGTATACCACAGCATCTTCTGTCAGGCCAAGTTTACATAAGGAAAGTGCACGCACTTCTTCCTTGGTCATTGGAACCGTTTTTTCCCCTTCCACGACACGCAAAAATGATTCATCGGACATCCCTGGAACAAGACGTCTTTTTTGCACATTTTCATTGCATAATAACAGGGTATACAGTCCCTCTTCTTTTGTATTTTTTGCCTCTTTGCACGATAATTCGCGGATTTTTCTGCATCATAAGAAAGCTGAAACCCAGCAATCATGCGGGTTTGCGTCAATTTTTCTTCTTCTATCCAGCATCCGATCCGTCGGACATCCTCCACCCCGGAAACCAGCAGAAACGTCTTGGGAAAATGCCGGATTGCATCGAGAACGAGTGCTCTGGTCTCTGCGGTATCTTTTTTCCCGTGGATACTTATAATTTTTGCATCCTGCCAGGCAATTCCCGTTGCCGCAGAGAGGTAGGAAACGGATGAAATTCCTGGAAAAATACGAATTTTTTTGTAATTATTTTTATTTAATTCTGTTTTTATTTTTTCTGTTCCACTGTAAAATCCAGTATCTCCGGAAAATAATATGGAGACTTTCAGTTTCTGGCCATCCATTTGGGATTCCTTTTGTCTTAAAACCGGTAAAATATCTTTTGCGAGATAAAAAGGATAGGTTTCCTTACTGTTTTCCACCACTTCGAGCATCCGTTCTGCCCCAAAAACCACATCAGACTCTTCCAGCGCTCTTTTTGCTTCCTGTGTCAGTGTCGCTGCACTCATACCGATGCCAATCAGGGAAATTTCCACCTCCGGACGACCGGAAATCGTATGTCCAAGCAGACGGGAAAGTGTTTCGGTTACCTGTGCATAAGACATTCCCTGCTCCTGTTCCTGTTTTCCGATCACGCATGCCGTAATCCCTGCCTTCTGTGCTGCCGCAAGTTTTTCCTGAAATCCGCTGTGCGCACCACTGGCTTTTGTAACCAGATAGCGGATCGAAAACTGATGGATCATTGCCAGATTCATTTCCTCCGAAAACGGGCCCTGCATCGCCAGAATCTGCTTTCCGCGGATACCCGCCTTTTCACAGAGACCGATACTCTCCAATCCGGGAAGCACCCGCACAAACAAACGCTCCTTCAGGGGTGCAAATACCGCCAGCTCTTTGCTTCCGGTTGTCAGAAGAATGTTTCCGGATGTGTCCGTAAGTGCCTGGACACAGCTTTCATAATCGGCAAACACATGCACGGTTCCAGCGCGCTCTTTCATGCCTTCGTTTTCCGGTATGCTACAGATTCCATCGTCCATTCGCCGCTGGAGCCGCAGATATGGAATTCCACTTCCTTTTGTACTCTCCCGGATGTTGGCAGACACTTCTGTGGCAAACGGATGCGTAGCATCCACGACTGCCGCATAGTTGTTCTGTCCGTTTTTTTTCAGCAGGGCGCGCATTTCCTCTACGTCCAGTCTTCCTACACAGACCTTCACACCGGCAAGTTCCGGCATGACCATCTGACCGTATTCGGTTGCTACATGCACATCACAGGCAATATGTGCCCGTGAAAGTTCCTGTGCGAGAAGACGACCTTCCGTTGTTCCCGCATAAATTAACACTTTCTCTGCCATCTTATTCCTCTTCCCCGTTTTCTGCTGCTATATATGGTATCCTCTCGGTGTCACAAGCTTTCCATCAATAATTTTTGTCTGGGAATTCCCGATAAATACCGTGGTAAACATGTTCACCGGTGTATGCACCAGTTCCTCCATGGTAAGGGTTACGGCATGCGTATCATCGCGTCCGATATTTTCCACATACCCACAGGCACGCTCCGGTTCCACCCCGTGTTCCATCAGAATTCTGCAGGCACGCTCCAGATAGTCTGCCCGTTTATGGCTCGACGGATTATAAATTGCCATTGCAAAATCTCCCTCTGCCGCTGCAATCAGCCGTTTTTTAATCCTCTCCCACGGGGTGAGAAGATCACTCAGGCTGATCACGCAAAAATCATGGTTGAGAGGAGCCCCAAGCACTGCCGCACCGCTGCTTGCTGCTGTTATTCCGGGAATTACTTCAATGATACAATCATCATATAATTTTCCGATTTCCAGCATCAGGGATGCCATCCCGTAAATTCCGGCATCCCCGCTGCAGATCAATGCCACTTTTTTGCCTTCTCTTGCCTTCTCGAAACACATCTGGCAGCGTTCCCGCTCCTGCCGCATCGGTGTAGACAATAATTCTTTGCACCCGAACCGTTCCCCAAGCAATTTCAGATATACGGTATAACCGATGATCACATCACTGGCTTCTAACACCTGCATGGCTTCCTGCGTCATCATATTTTCCTGTCCCGGTCCCATACCGACCACATAAATCCGGTGTTTCATTTCTTTCTCCTTCCTTTCATTTCACGCAAACGCCTGTTTCACACAAACTGCAATACGATTTTCTCCCGTTTTGCCACGGCAATTGTCACGCCATCCATAGCCTGCTTATGTATCAGCAAACTACCTCCGTCTGCTGCAGCGACCGCAGCACGCTCACATACGTTATCCACTCCCACGGTTCGGGATACAAACGCGGATGCGGTGAAATCACCTGACACTTTTTTCAGTTCTCCGGCAGAAAAAACGACAAACGGTACCCGCAAATGCTGTGCCAGTTCCTGCAGACCGGGTTCTTTTTCCTTCACATCAACCGATGCCAGGGCATAGATATCATCCAGGTCTATTTTTCTGCTATCCACCAATGTTTTTATCATTTGTTTTATCTCGTTATAACTTTTATTTTTTCTGCATCCCATGCCAAGTACGGCTGTTTTCGGAGCTAAAACAAGCGTTTTACGGTCTTCCTGTGGCTCTTTTTTTGTAATCCACACATCCACAGCATGTTCCGCCTGTGCTTCGTTCCACGAAATCAGCTTTACTTCCTTTGGCGGCTGTAATTCTGCCATCTCCTCCGGGGACATGCATGCCGGATCTACCGCCATCACAATGATTTCACCCTGTAACAGTTTTCCAGACACATGCCGGATCGCTTCGGGGTTACACACCCGCAGGCCATTTTTTCTTGCAAACACATCAACGGCAAAAAGCCCATTCACGTCTGTTGCCGTCGTCACAACCGCAGCGGAATGCAATGATTCTGCGATCTGCTGCGCCAGTTCATTGGCACCACCCAGATGTCCGGACAACACCGGAATCACAAACTGTCCGGCCTCATCCAGCACCAGTACCGGACTGTCCACGGTTTTGTGGCGGATCAAAGGTGCGATGGCCCGTACGGCAATCCCGAGAGCTCCAATGAAAATCACGGGAAACTGTTGTGCAAAAGCCTCCTCCAGAAAATCCGGAAGTGACCGGTTTCCTCTTTCTCTTATCTGTATCTTTGAAACCGCAGGGTGACCACCGTAACGGCTCTGCCAAAATCCATACGAAACAGAAAGTGAAAGTTCTGTGATTCGTGCCGCAAGCTCTCTTCCACGTTCCGAAAACCAGGTCATATACAGGATCATTCCGGTAACTCCTTTCCCGCATGGATGTTACACATTACTCCCTCATTTTCTACAGTGTTTTGGGTTTTTGCCTTGCGGAATTCAGTTGTAAAATCCGGCGCGTAGAGTCTGGAGCGCGTATAATGCTGATTTGATATTACATCTCCGACCAGCACCAGAGCGGTTTTGGTAATATTATGTTTCTTTGCCACCGCCGCCAGCTCCTGCACAGTACAGATATATGCTTCCTCGTCCGGCCAGGTTGCCTTGTACACCAGCGCTGCAGGAGTATCCGGCTCATATCCTCCATTTACAAGGCGCCGTGATAATTCCTCCAGCATTCCGGTACTCAGATAAATTGCCATGGAAGCATGGTGTGCGGCAAAACTCTCAATACTCTCCTTTTCCGGCACCGCCGTCCTTCCGGCCATCCGGGTGATGATCAGTGACTGTGACACATCCGGAAGGGTATATTCCAGATTCAGCGATGCCGCTGCTCCAAAACAGGCACTCACACCCGGACAACTCTCATACGCAATCCCCTTCTGATCGAGAATATCCATCTGTTCCCGCACCGCTCCGTATATACTGGGTCTCCCGTATGAAGTCGAATCGTGATTAAATTATTTTTTTCTGCCTGTTCCATCACCGAAATAACCTCTTCAAGTGTCATTTTGGCGCTGTTATGAATCTCACAGCCCTCTTTTGCATAATCGAGAAGCTGTGGATTGACCAGCGAACCGGCATAGATGATGACATCTGCTTTCTGCAGCAGACGCATTCCCCGCACAGTAATCAGATCCGGTGCTCCGCTTCCTGCTCCGACAAAATAAATCATAGCAACCTCCTGAGTAATTCTTCTGCTTTTGCAGTCATCCCAAGCAGCCCGTAGGTATTGGAATAGACAATACACTCGATCTGTAACCGACCGGCCGCACGTTTTTTCAGATAGAAATCAATTTTTTTCATGATATCTTCCATAACATCTTCTTTTTTACCTTCGGCATCAATAAACGCAAGTGCTTCCTCGGTTGTGACGCAATCTAAAATCTTCTTTAAACATTCTAAAGATACATTTTCACGGATGCCGGCTGCCGCTAAAAGTTCCATCCGACAATCTCCCTCATGGGAATGGGTGTTCATAATGCCTCCCGCCACCTTAATCAGTTTTCCAATATGTCCGGTCAGAAGCATTGCACAAAATCCCAGTTCCGCCGCCATATCGATCGTCTCACCGATAAAATTACTGCATTTCACACTGCGGTCAAGATCATATCCATAGGTCTGCTGCATGAAATCCAGTCCATAATTTCCCGGTGAAACTGCCGCAATGGTCTGCCCTTCTGCACGCTGCTGGCGGAGTTCCACACGAATTGTCTCCTTAAGTGCCTGACTGCTCATCGGTTCCACAATTCCTGTCGTCCCCAGTATTGAGATTCCCCCGACAATCCCCAGTCTTGGATTAAACGTACGCTCTGCAAGTGCTTCCCCATCCGGCACAGAAATCAGAATATGCAGTGTTCCGTGAAAATCACAAATCCGGCACACTTCCTGCACTTCCCGGGTGATCATTTCCCGCGGCACATGATTGATTGCGGCATTGCCTACGGGCTGATCCAGTCCGGGTCTCGTCACACGGCCCACCCCCTTTCCTCCGTCAATCTGCAGAAGTTCTTTTTCTCCATCCCCACGGTTGTCCGCGGTGACCGTGGCACAGATTTTACTTCCGCTGGTCACATCCGGATCATCGCCGCCATCCTTGACCACAGCGCAGGAAACCTGAGATTCCCCGCGCACGATATCCGTCACTTCCGCGGTGTATGGGATTCCTTTTGGAGTCTCAATCGTTATACAATTTTTTATTTTACCCGTCAGAAGCATATATGCCGCAGCCTTTGCAGCTGCGGCAGCACAGCTGCCGGTTGTAAATCCGTACCTCACACCAGATACGCCTCCTTCTTTCCTTTATACCGGCCGGATCTGATATAACAGTGCGTTTACGATTGCTGCCGCTACATTGCTGCCGCCTTTTCTACCGCGGTTGACAATATGCGGCACATCGGTTTTTAAAATCAGTTCTTTTGCCGCCTCTACATTTACAAATCCCACCGGAACTCCAATAATAAATGCAGGACGCCAATCACTTTTCTGCATCAGTTCATAGAGTGAAATCAATGCCGTCGGCGCATTTCCCACGGCAAAAATTACAGGTTTGTCAATATTTGCTGCATATTCCATGCTGACCGTCGCACGTGTCACCTGCCGCGTCTTTGCCTCCCGCGCCACATCCTCATCTGCCATAAAACAATGCACCGTTCCTCCAAATTCCCCTAACCGTTTTTTGTTGATGCCTGCAAGCGCCATATTGGTATCCGTGACAATGTCAGCGCCACCTGCAATCAGTTCTTTGGCAATCTGCACGGCATGGGGAGAATACGTCATCGTCTTTGCATAATCAAAATCCGCACTTGTATGGATCACGCGCTTTGTCACCGGCTCCTGTTCCGGCGGAAGCACGATACCACGCTCCTTTAGTTCTTCCCCTATGATGGCAAAACTTCGTTTTTCAATCTCTCCCGGAAGAACATATTCAATGTTTTCCATAACGTTTTTCTTCCCCTTTCTTCTTTATATCCAGCAATGCCTCAATCAGTTGTACATTTTCCGGATGACCTTTTACGGCAATTCTGTAAAAGTCCTGTCCCAGTCCTGTATAGTTTGCGCAGTTTCGGATCAGAATTCCTCTTTCCAGCATAATCTGTACAGTGGAATTTGTGTTTTCAGCAACAAAAAATTAGCTTCAGAAGGAAAAATTTTCATTTGATCTCCAAATATTTTTGTTAACTCGTGTTTTAAAAAGCGCTTTTCTTCCTGAATCAGCTCAATCGTATCCTTCAGATACTTTCTACGACTCCAACCAGGAAGCGAATCATTCAGAATGTCCATGCCGATCCGCTGCGCAACCACAGATACATTCCACTCCGGCAGCTGATGCGCAATTTTTTCACAGATATCTTTCTGCGCCAGCAGATACCCCAGCCGGATTCCCGGAATCGCATAGATCTTTGTATATGCCCGCACGACAATCAGATGCGGATATTTCCGGATCCAGGAAACATATCCTTCCGTCCCCGTGAATGCAATGAAACATTCATCCAGCACCACAGTAATCTGTTTCTTTTCACACACGTCAAGAAGCGTCTCCAAAAGAGACGCTTCCATTTTGTTTCCCGCCGGATTCGCTGGATTCGCCAAAAATAATAAGCTGATTCCATCCAGATGCCTGCACAATGACTCCATCTGTGCCATATCCATGGCAAAATTATTTTCTTCCTGCAACGGGATACTGCATACCTCGGCTCCCACTGTCTGAGCTGCCCAGGCATATCCCGAAAAAGAAGGAGCCAAAATGCCCACCCGCTTCGGGCGCAGTGCATGCACAATCGCAACAAATAATTCGGATGCTCCGTTGCCACACACTACTTCTTCTGCTGAAAAACCATAAAGTGCTGCAAGCCGTTCCCGCAACAGCACATTGTCATACTGTGGATAACGGTTGCTGTGAACAGCCGCTTCCGCCATCCGTTTCTGTAATATCTCCGGCAGCGGCAGCGGATTGGTATTTACAGAAAAATCATATGTGATCTGATTTTGATAAATATCTCCACCGTGTGCGGCCACTGTCATGCTGCGTGTTCTCCTTCTTTCATGTTTTCCCGTATCTGCATTACTGCTTTTCTTCCTATTTTACTACAGGAATTCTTTGATTCCAAGGGAAAATCACACAAACCATTTTTATTGCAGATCTCCAGCCAGCTCCTGCATCAGATGATGTACCGTAGTGATCTCATGAATCCGCCCCGTATTCGCCCCACAGAATACCAGACCGTTTTCCACATCCCCGCGCACGGCATCGATCAACGCTTTCGTAATACAGTAAGGAACTTTCTGCGGACTGCATTTTTCCAGACAGTTGTAACATTTACTGACTGGCAGCTTTGCGCGCTTTACACGATCGATAAACTTATTACGCAATGCACGTCCCGGCATACCGACCGGGCTTTGGATAATCTCGATATTTTCCTCACTGGCGTGAATATATGCCTCCTTGTATGCCTCCGATGCATCACATTCTTCGGTTGCGACAAAGCGGCTGGCAATCTGCACACCATCCGCGCCGAGATCCAGCGCATGCGAAATATCTTTCTGATCAAATATCCCGCCGGCCACAATGACCGGAATATTTTTCTGATACCGCTGTTCGTATTCCTTTTTGCAGTCGATAATCTGCCGGATCTCTCCGTCAAAATTAATGGCATCCATATGTGCCAGCTGTTCATTGGAAAACCCCAGATGCCCGCCGGCTTTCGGTCCCTCCACTACAATAAAGTCCGCCGTGCGGTCATAGCGGTGCGCCACATCTTCAATATCAGCTGGGTTGCACGCTTCGAGGATACAATCGGAGCTATCTTTGTCCGGCAGGTTCTGCTGACAACTCCGGCAGATTCATGGGAAGCCCGGCTCCACTGATAATCACATCTGCCCCTGCCGCAACTGCTGCCTGGACATGCTCTTTGTAATGCTTTAATGCAACCATAATATTGACACCCACAAGTCCGTTTCCACAGGCAAGCTCCTTTGCTTTCCGGATATGTTTTTTGATGGCTTTTAAGTTACAGCCTGCCTGATCATTCTCGAAGCCTTCTTCATCGTAGCCGATCTGCGCAGTAGAAATGATACCGACACCACCCTCCTTTGCCACCGCTCCCGCCAGATGGCTTCTGCTGATTCCTACCCCCATGCCACCCTGGATGATCGGAATTTTTGCAATCAGATCCCCGATCTGCAGTTGTTTCAACTTTGATGTATATGTGCTTATCATGTACGTTTCCTCCATATTTCAAAATTGTTTGACTATCAAACAATTTTCAGTATATGGTAATGTGGTTTCTTTGTCAACATGTATTTGTTTTCATTTCTTTTATACGTAGTTTTATTTACTACTTACATATCTGATATTTCTTCTAAATGCAAAAACCGTGGGTTTCCGATTTCTCTGAAATCCTGAAAACCCACGGTATCTGGCATGTCGTCTTATCCTTTGACAGCCCCCACAATTCCGTTTGCAAAACTTTTCTGCAGAACAAGGAAGAGGATGCCCGTCGGAAGAGAACAGATGAGTACTCCGGAAAATTCATTTTTGGCACGCTGTATTTTTTCGCATAGAAGTTCTGCTGTTTCTGCCGCCCGTTCACTCCCATGCGCAATCGTAACCGCATACATGCAGTAATATGATGCGGCAAATACCTTTTGCAGTTCTTCTCCTGTTTTTGTTTCCCCGAGCAGCAATTCTTTGAGCAGTTCCTCCGCGGTTTCCCCGGTCATTGCATGATCCGGATGCCAGCCGGGAATCCGCGCTGCCGCTTTTTGAAGCACGCCAAGAAGCTCATGCGGTGTGAGGGTTGGCTTTAAGATATAATCCACCACCCCCTGCATGAGCGTCTGCTTTACATATTCAAAATTATCGTATCCACTGAGAATGATCATCTGGATGTGCGGATAGCGGTGATGTACCGCCACCGTAAAATCGACACCGTCCATCAGCGGCATTACAACGTCACTGATAACAATCTGTGGCTGAAGCTTTTCGATCTGATCCATGGCATCTTTGCCATTTGCAGCTTCCCCGACGATGGTAAATCCCGCTTCTTCCCAATGTATCATATAGCGCAGTCCTTGCCGCATGATAAATTCGTCATCGACAATCAGAACACGGATATTTTCTTCCCCCATAGTAAACATTCCCCCAAAACGTCCTTATCCTCTATCGTGCATTTGCCGGCTCCACGTTGACCGACTTTCCTTTGATCTTTACATTTTTCATGGCTTTTAATACATCTTTTCCATACTCCTGCGGCACCTCGACAAATGTGTAATTATCATACATGTCAATTGCCCCCACAAGTTTACCCGGAATCTTTGCCTCTCCGGCTACAGCCCCAAGAATATCCCCTGGGCGGATCCGCTGGCTCTTTCCGATGTTAATGAACAGACGTACCATCCCTTCCTCGGCTCCGGTATCTCCTGCTAATGCATCATCAAATTCGTGATCCTCCTTTGATAATTCCACTCCGCCGATTGCCTGTTTTAAAAACGCAGCTGCAATATCCATCGCGGTATAATCAGAGTTGTTCACCTGCTGCTCTATCAGTTCAATCATATCGCGCAGATCTCCGTCCTCGATAATCTGTCCGATGCCGTCAAGAATCTTATCCGCCTTGATCGCTGCCACATCATCCGAAGATGGGATTGGCTGCGCCTTGATCTTTGTCTTGCAATAGCGCTGGATCTCTTTGAGTTTGTATACTTCCTTGCCCTTAACGAAATTAAACGCTTTTCCGGTACGGCCGGCGCGTCCGGTTCTTCCGATCCGGTGCACATAATATTCATTGTCCTGTGGCAGGTCATAGTTGAATACCGCTTCAACATCATCCACATCAATTCCACGCGCTGCGACATCGGTTGCAATCAAGATATCTGTTTTCCCATTTCGGAATTTTTTCATCACTCGGTCACGCTGCACCTGTTTCATATCGCCATGAATTCCCTCTGCTGCATAGCCGCGCCCCTGTAATTCCGATGCCAGTTCATCCACCATGCGCTTGGTATTACAAAATACCAGCGAAAGCTTTGGATTATAATAATCCAGCAGGCGTGTCAGCACTTCCATCTTATCATTTCTGCGCACATCATAATAATACTGGTCAATATTTGGAACCGTCAGTTCTTTCTTCGTCACCTTGATCGTAGTCGCATCATGCTGGAATTTTCTTGTGATTTCCAGAATCGGCTTTGGCATAGTTGCCGAAAAAAGTACGGTCTGCCGGTCTTCATCCGGGATATAGGATAAAATTGTTTCTATATCCTCGCGGAATCCCATATTAAGCATCTCATCCGCTTCATCCAGCACAATCGTGTTAATATAATCACAGCGAATGGTTTTGCGGCGCAGATGATCCATCACACGCCCCGGTGTTCCGATGATGATGGTTGCCCCACCTTTTAATGCCTTGATCTGACGGGAAATATCCTGCCCTCCATAAATGGGAAGCACTTTGATCCCATGCATATATTTTGCAAGTTTCCGAATTTCTTCCGCACTCTGGATGGCCAGTTCTCTTGTCGGAGAAAGTACGATTGCCTGCGTTTTTTTATTATTAGGGTCCACTTTCATCAAAAGAGGGATTCCGAAAGAAGCCGTCTTTCCGGTCCCGGTCTGTGCCTGACCAATCACATCTACCCACTCATCACAACCGGAATCGCCTGTGACTGGATAGGTGTTGCCTCTTCAAATCCCATCTCTTTGATTGCCCGCAGAAGCTGCGGATATAACCCTAATTCTTCAAATTTAACTGTTTCCATTTTCATCCTTTTCTTTTTGCCAGGTTTCGACTGCCATGCCGCTACAATGTGGTTCCCATGGTCACGTCTTCAGTTTCATCAAGCCCCCCTACACAATAATTGTTCCGGCTGAATTTCTTCACCCGGTAAAGCATATTATCTGCTGCATGCAAAAAATCCCAGCTGCGGTTTCCCTTGCGCGGGATTCCCCAACAGACTCCCTGCGAAATCGTCACTACGGGAAGTGCCTTGGAAAACCGGTGCTCCATTTCCAGTGCAAGTACACGTCTGCGCAGCTCCTCTGCATAGGAAACTGCCTGTTCCCATGTCACATTCGCATAGATAATGACAAACTCATCCCCTCCATACCGTGCACAGAATCCTTCCGCTTCCTCCACCAGATTACGGATTGTATTTGCGATACTTACCAGACACCGGTCTCCTTCCTGATGTCCGTAATTATCATTATATTCCTTAAAATAATCAATATCGAGTATTTCCATCGCAACCGGAATATCATTCTCCTGCGAATAGGCAAACACCTCTTCTGCATAATCATTCAGACGGAACCTGTTTGCCATACGCGTCAACGGATCCTGCTCGGAACGCTCCTGTAATACAAGATTCTTTCGTTCCGCCTTCATTCTGGCTTTGCGCATATTTTCCAGATTTTTGCGCAACGTAATCATACTCGAAAGCATGTTGCGCGTCACTACTTCATTCCGTTCAGACAATTCATAGTAAAGCCCTGCCGCCTGCAGATATTCCGCATTCTGGTTATGCTTGCGGTAATACTTCATCTTCAGGGACAGAACTTTCAGCTGCAGATTAATGATCTTAAAATTCACCACCTGTGGTTCGATTACTTCAATGATACGCCAGAACGATTCATCCTGGTCCGTTTCCAGCAACACCAGACAACAACGGTAATAATCCGAAAAAAAGTCCAGCACCGTCAGATTATCCGGAAGGTTCTGATGGATCATCTGAATACTCTCATTCCGCTTCTGTACATCTCCCATCTTGTGATAATAAATTACATCCACGATGTCGATAAACAGCCGGTCTGTAAGGGCAACCTGTTCCCAGCCATCTTTATGCAGATACTCCAGATATGGTTTTGCTTCCTGTAGACGATCCTGCAGGATCAGACATTCTGCCATATTTCCATAAAAAGCATACATATAAAAATTATACTTTTCATCCTTCTGTTTTGTCTGCAAAATCTGATAAGCTTCTAAAAAAGAATTCTCGGAATCTACATAATGCCCACACTCCAGATACAATAACCCCATATTGATCAGAATCATAATCTTTTGCATTGGAAGATCATATGTATCACTGTCCTTAAGACATTCATATAATAGTCAAGCGCAAGCGATGGATTTCCTCTGCTCATGGATGCAATTCCCAGAAAATTGTAACAACGCACCACAAGTTCCCATTCCTCTGCACGGTCCAGATACGTCAGTGCCTCTGTCATCATATGGAAAAAATGTGCTCCGTCATTTAATTCATAATAGATTTCCCCACCATAAAAGAAACCGAATCCCATCAGCTTTGGATCATCTGTTTTTCGTCCATACGCTATGATATCCCGACAGCATTCCAACACCACGTCCGCATTGGTTTCCCGATTTTCCAGAACTGTATGAATCCACTGTTGTACGGTTGTATTGTACTGGTTAAATTCCATATTTTATCCCTCTTAAGCTGAGATACCTCTTGATTATGTACGGTTTTTTCGCATAAAGCTCCAAAACCGTTTACATTTTATTGTATTAGAAAAAACTATGAATGTCAATCCAGCGTATCCATCGCCATCTGCGGAAGATATTCTTTCGGATCCACAGCTTTTCCATCTTTTTTCAGCTGAAAATAAACGTTACTGCCTTCGGTTGTATAATATTTTGTCGGCTCACTGACATATCCCAGCACCTGACCAGCTTCCGGCGTATCCCCTTTTGCAAAATTCAGTTCCTTCAACTGTCCGTAAACCGCAGCATATCCGTCACCCAGATCCTGTATCACCGTACATCCGGTTTCTTCATTTTCCTGAATATCCGTTATTTTTCCCGTTGCCATTGCAAACACTTTATCATTGACATTGCCACTGATCACCATGGCAGGATTGCAGCGATACTGCTCTAACGTTGGAAAATAAATGGTGGAATCCATGCTGTAATCCAGCAGAACATCTCCCTCAATTGGCCAGACCGCAGAACTCTTGTCAAAATGCTGTGTCACGGTGGCTGCTGTCTCTACTGTTTTTTCTTCGTCCTGTTTCTTCTCTTCCTCCTGCTGTGTTTCTTCCTGTTTCATTTTTTCCTGCTCTGCCAGCTTTAACGCCTGTTCTTCCGCTTTTTTCGTTGCATCTTCCACACTTATTTCCGGTTTCACTTCATAGGAAGCCGGTGCCTCCTGCTGGGTCTGTGCCGCAATTTCCTGTTCTGCTTCCCTGCGTTCTTTTCCTTTATCCGTGGCATATACACTGACAAATCCAATCACTCCCGCTACCAGACATGCGACAGTGGCTATATACTGTTGTTTTCTCATTTGGCTTACCTCCATCATCATTTCGTTTTATGGTCTTTGATGATAGTATGGACTGCCCGCGCTGTTTTTATACAGCACTCCTGTGATCATAAATAATATTGGAGAGCTGTGCAAACTGCTCTAAAGAAAGTGCCTCTCCACGAATATTAACCGGTACGCCAAGTTCCTCAATACATGCCTGCAGTTCTTCTTTCGGAAGACCGAATGCACCATAATTGGCAAGTCCGTTTGCCAGTGTTTTCCTGCGCTGGTTAAAGGATGCCCGGATCACCTGAAACAGCAGTTTTTCGCTTTTTACGGTAACCGGCGGCTCACTATGACGTGTCAGACGGATCACGGCACTGCCGACTTTCGGCTGTGGCATAAAGCAGCTTGGCGGAACATTGACTACAATTTCCGGTTTTGCATAATACTGCACCGCCAGGGAGAGTGCGCCATATTCCTTGCTTCCCGGTCCTTCCTGCATACGATCCGCTACTTCTTTCTGTACCATGATCGTGATACTGTCGATCGGCACATGGCTTTCAAACAATCCCATGATAATCGGAGTCGTAATGTAATACGGAAGATTTGCAACGACCTTGATCGGTTTCCCGTTATTTTTTTCTTCCGCAAGTTTTGCAATATTTACTTTTAAAATATCTTCATTCAATACATCCACATTATTATATTCCGCAAGCGTATCTTTTAGAATCGGAATCAGATTGGTATCTATTTCCACTGCCACTACCGCGCGTGCCGCCTCACAGAGATATTGTGTCATGGTTCCGATTCCCGGACCGATTTCCAGCACAAAATCATCCTTTGTGATCTGCGCAGCTTCTATAATTTCCTCTAAAATTCCTGTATCAATCAAAAAATTCTGTCCAAATTTTTTCTGAAAATTAAACTGGTATTTCTGCAATACTGCAATCGTATTCTTAGGATTTCCTAATGTAGCCATGTTATTCCTCTCTTTCTATAATCGAAAAAGAGCTGCCTCCGTGGTTTAAGAGACAGCTCTTCGTTTCGTTTTATTATGTGATTAGCCCTGAGCGATTGCTCCAGTTGGGCAAACACCAGCACATGTACCACAATCAACACAACTATTTGCATCGATCTCGTACTGAGAAGCACCTGCAGAGATTGCTCCTACAGGACACTCGCCTGCACATGTACCACAGCTAACGCATGAATCAGAAATAACGTATGCCATAATAAAATCCTCCTTATGAATAATGATCATTATTGCCTTATTGGCTTAATGGTATTCTAGTACAAACCCGTCCAAAGCGCAAGCATTTCGGCAAATGTATTTAATTTGATGCATGATCATAAGAAAAATTTTATCGTTCCAGATTTGCAAACTTCGTGTATTCCGGCAGCCATGCGAGGTTCACCGTACCGATCGGACCATTACGCTGTTTGGCGATAATGATTTCTGAAATTCCTTTCAGTTCCGTATCCTTGTTATAATAATCATCACGATAAATAAACATCACGACATCGGCATCCTGCTCGATCGCTCCGGATTCTCGCAGATCGGAGAGCATCGGACGATGATCCGGTCTCTGCTCGACTGCACGGGAAAGCTGGGACAAAGCAAGCACCGGTACATTCAGTTCACGGGCAAGTGCTTTCAGGGAACGGGAGATGTCTGAAATCTCCTGCTGCCGGCTGTCTGTACTCCTGCCGGACCCAGACATCAACTGCAGATAGTCAATGATGATAAGTTTCAGATCATGCTCCAGCTTATATTTACGACATTTACTGCGCATCTCGGAAATACTGATTCCCGGCGTATCATCAATGATCAGTTCGGAATCCCCTATGATTCCGGCTCCTTCGACGAGTTTCGCCCAGTCAGCATCCGACAGATTACCGGTACGAAGTGCCTGTGCATCTACACGGGATTCCAGGGAGAACAGTCGGTTTACCAGCTGCTCCTTCGACATTTCCAATGAAAATATCGCCGTGCACATGTTTTCATGAAATGCCACATACTGTGCAATGTTTAAAACAAACGCTGTCTTTCCCATAGACGGACGGGCTGCAATCAATACCAGATCCGATGGCTGTAATCCTGCTGTCCGGTAATCCAAATCAATAAACCCTGTCGGTATTCCCGTAACATTTCCGTCCTGCTGTGACGCTTTTTCAATCTTTTCCAGTGCGTTCATGACAACCTGACGAATCGGCACATAGTCTCCGCCGGTACGGCTTGACAACAATGCAAAAATATCATGTTCGGTCTTATCCAGAACACTTTCGAGCGATTCTTTGCCCGCATAGCACTCATTCTCTATCTCTTCCGTGACCCGGATGAGTTTCCGCTTCATGGAATTTTCTTTTACAATATTACAATAATATTTGACATTCGCGGATGTCGGAACCGCACGCACCAATTCTCCAACGAATTCCAGACTGGAGACTTCCTGTGGTACATCCTTTTCCTTGAGTTTATTCTGCAGTGTAACCAGATCCACCGGCTGTCCGCTGCTGTACAATTCGATCATCGCATCAAAGAGAATTCCATACTGCTTGTGATAAAAATCTTCCTGCAGAAGGATCTCCATGGCTGTTACAATGGCATCCTGATCCATGATCATGGAACCAATGACCGACTGCTCGGCTTCCAGACTGTTCGGCATCACCCGCTTGATCAGCGTTTCTTCCAAGCGAACTTCCTCCTATTCCTCAACAACCTGAACACGCAGTGTTGCGGTTACCTTTGGATGAAGCTTCACCGGAATCTCATAAGTTCCAAGAGCCTTGATGGATTCGCCCAGCTGCATCTTCTTTTTATCCAGATCCAGCCCTGCCTGCTCTTTTGCAGCCTGTGCAATTTCCTTGGTGGAAACAGACCCGAAAATACGTCCACCCTCGCCGGATTTGATCTTTACAACAACTTTCTTTGTTCCGATCTCTTCCGCCAGTTCCTTTGCGTGCTCTAAATTTTCAGCTGCCACTTTGTCTGCATGCTGATTCTGCAATTTGAGGTCATTCAGATTCTTTGTCGTTGCCTCTACTCCAAGTTTCTTCGGCAGAATTGCATTGCGTGCATAACCGTCACTCACATTTACGATTTCGCCCTTTTTCCCAAGAGCTTTCACATCCTGTAATAAAATTACTTTCATTCCTGTATATCTCCTTCTTCAAGCATTTCATCAATGGTCCGCATAATGGCATGTTTTGCCTCGGAAATCGTACATCCCGTCAACTGTGCACCAGCCACATTCAAATGACCGCCGCCACCCATTCGTTCCATGATTAACTGTACATTAATTTCATCAATAGAACGTGAGCTGATGTATATTTTTCCTGCGTACTCTGTCAGCACAAAAGATGCCTTGATTCCTATAATATTGAGCAGCTCATTTGCTGCCTGCGCGCCGACAATCGTTGGACTTTCCACGTCCTCACTCGGACAGACAGAAATTGCAAATGCACCGCGGTATACTTCCGCATGACGCACTGCCTCCGCACGGGCTTTATAGCATGCCATATCATTTCGCAGCATTTTACGCACACGGGTCACTTCTGCCCCGGAGCGTCTGAGATATGCTGCCGCCTCAAATGTACGGACACCTGTTTTGGTCATAAAGTTATTGGTATCAATCAAAATACCTGCATAAATGCAGTCTGCCTCTGCCGGAGAAAGCTTAAATCCCTCCTGAAAATACTGTAAAACTTCTGCTACCATCTCACAGGCAGAAGACGCATACGGCTCAATATAGGACAGAAGCGGATTTTCAATCACTTCGCTGCCCTGACGGTGATGGTCAAATACAACAATTGTATCGGTACGCGTAAGCAGTTCCGGGCATTCCGTATAACTTGGACGGTTCGTGTCCACCACCATAACAAGGGAATTGCGGCTTACCTCTTCAATCGCAATCTCACTATTGATAAACATGTCTTCCGGATAGCCTTTTTCCGGAGTAAAACATTCCATAAGCGGCCGGATGGAAGTTGTTGGCTCATTGATCACGATCTGTGCCTTTTTTCCAAGCACACGGGCTGCACAGAAAATTCCAATCCCTGCACCAAGGGAATCGACATCTGTCAGGCTGTGCCCCATGATAATCACGTTCTCACGGCTCTCAATAATTTCATGCAGCGCATGTGCCTTAACCCTCGCTTTTACACGGGTGTTGCGCTCCACCTGTTTTGCCTTGCCTCCAAAATATGCAATGTCCTCACCATTTTTGACAACGACCTGATCCCCACCTCGTCCGAGTGCCAGATCAATTGCCGCACGTGCCTGCTCATAGTTCTCGTTATAAGAAGTCCCCTTGATACCGACACCGATACTCAGCGTAACCGCCATCTCATTGCCAACTTTGACCGTCTTGACATCTTCAAGTACACTGAACCGGTCATCCATAAGCTTCTGTAAATATTTATACTTAAATACTACAAAATACTTGTCTTTTTCGATTTTGCGGACAAGCGCGTCCATCTTTGAGAAATACTGGTTCACTTTTCGATCGACAAGCGCAATCAGAAGCGAACGCTTCACATCCTCGATACTGTCAAGTGCTTCGTCATAGTTATCAATATAAACAAGTGCCGATACCTGCTTCTGATCCAGATTTTCCTGCTTGCAATGCTGCAGTTCGGTCTCATCAAACAGATACAGTGCCGTCAGGAATTCATCGGAATCCTTCACGTCAATTTCCTTGCTCTCCTCCATGATATCGTCAAAATAAATACGATTCAGGGAAATCCGGAAAATGCGCTCCTTTTTTTCAATCGTAATATTCTGTGCATCTTCGTGTTTCTGAAGAAACTCACGGGTAATATTGGAAAAAAGGGTTGTAATTGATTTATGATAGTTTCTCCCCACTCCCGTCAGCTCGGAAAAGCGTTCATTCACCCAAAGAATTTTTCCTGTATAGTCCAACAGCGCATATGGAATTTCAAACTCATTCAAAAGTTTTTTCTGTACCGTTGCATACTGTGTGGCAAAATTGATAATCTCATTTGCAAGCCGCGGTCTGGTATTATAATATAATCCCAGTTCCAGTACAAAATAGATAGCAATAAATACCGTCAGCAAAAAGCCTGCCGTCACATCGTAAAAATAAAGCCCCACATCTGCGAGTGTCATCGGGATCGTCAGCCACAATGGCCAGCAGAGATACGATCTCAGTTTTCCCTTAAACCGAACCTTTGATTTCATTTACGCTCCTGTTCTTTCCACATCATCGCCCAACTGTGGAATATACCCCCACATCAATAATCTATAGTATAACATTTTCCCTGTGCAAAATAAAGACCTTACTGAGATAACAAAAACTGCCCCATTTTCATGGAGCAGTTTCGTCCAATGCACCACAGATGTATCTGTGTTATCCGTTTTCTTTTGCAATTTCCACAATGGATTTGCTCAGTCCTGCAATCCCCTGAATATCCGATGGGATAATAATCTTGGTTGCCTGACCGTCTGCTGCCTTGGCAAATGCCTCCAGACTCTTAATCTGAAGTACCGCATTATCCGGAGCAGCTTCTTTGAGCATACGCAGACCATCTGCATTGGCCTGCTGGATCTTTAATGTAGCCTCTGCCTGACCTTCGGCTTCCTTGATGGTTGCTTCCTTCTGTGCCTCGGCACGCAGGATTGCAGCCTGTTTTTCAGCCTCTGCATCGAGAATTGCAGACTCCTTATTTCCTTCTGCAACCAGAATTGTAGATTTTTTCTCACCTTCTGCACGCAGAATGCTTCACGCCGCTCGCGCTCTGCCTTCATCTGTTTCTCCATGGCATCCTGAATTGCCTTTGGTGGAATAATGTTCTTTAACTCCACACGATTTACTTTGATACCCCACGGATCTGTTGCCACATCCAGCGTTGCACGCATCTTGGTGTTGATGGTCTCACGCGATGTCAGTGTCTCATCCAGTTCCAGATCACCAATGATATTACGAAGCGTCGTAGCAGTCAGATTTTCAATTGCCATGATTGGATTTTCCACACCGTATGCATACAGCTTTGGATCCGTGATCTGAAAATATACAACCGTATCAATCTGCATTGTTACGTTATCTTTTGTGATTACCGGCTGTGGTGGGAAATCGACCACCTGTTCCTTCAACAATACCCTTTTTGCAATACGGTCAATAAACGGCACCTTAAAATGCAGCCCTACCGACCATGTGGTAAGATACCCTCCAAGTCTCTCCACAACTACCGCATGCGCCTGTGGAACAATTTTCACACAGTTCACAATAACGACCAATGCAATGATCACTACAATGAGAATTACAACAGGCATAACTTTTTCCTCCTTTACCTATACCTTTTCTACTATAAGTTTGACACCACTGATTGCCAGAATTTTTGCTTCTTCTCCCGGTTCAATGATCTCATTATCATTACGGGTACGCACCGTCCACTCCTGTCCATGAACAACTGCCATCCCGGTCTGATCCATATTACTGACGCGCTCGGAAATCCGTATATTTTCCCCAATCAGGCTATCCGCGTTTGTTCTTTGCATTTTGGCATTTACATATTTACGCGCCCACGGTCTTGTCGCAACAAGCAAAAGAATGGATACCACTAAAAATACCAGAAACTGCACCACCGGATTTACCCCTGCCATTGCCATAACCAGTGCCGCAAGTGCACCTGCGGCAAACCATATGCACGTTAGTCCGATTGTTGCAAGTTCTCCCAGAACAAACACAATCAAAAGTACCATCCAAAGCAATTCATACGGATCCATCGCTCTTATAATTATCATAGACTCTCCCTCTTTTCTGCCACTTTTTTATTTTGGCGAATGCACAGAATACATACCGGCATTTTCCATCCGGATCACAAATGCTTTTGCAAATCCGGCTGCTTTTGCATAATGCTGAATCTGTGGCTGTTGCACCAGTTTTAAGTCCCATCCGTGCATCTGCACGATTTTTGACACGATGGAAAGTCCAAGTCCGTTCCTCCCATCGCTTACCCGCGCTTTGTCCCCACGCGTAAAAGGATCAAACAAATGCTGCGCCTGTTCCTCTGGAATTAGAATTCCGCTGTCTGCCACCAATACATAAATCCGCTCCAGCTCCCTATAAGCAAACAGTCCGATTCTTGTTCCCTTTGGATTGTGCTGCATGGCATTTGTCAGAAGGTTTGTCACTACACGGGATAACTGAAGTTCATCCGCCCAGACCGGTATCGTTTCCTCCGGAATATCTGCTGTCAGTGTCATTCCGTTTTCTTCCATCTCTGCATACAGCATTGCCGCATTTTCTCTGAGAAGTTCACACAAATCAAGTGTTTTACAATTTAATGTAAACCCTTCGCTGTCCAGTTTAACATATTCAAACAACAAATTGATCAGATTTCCGATCCGAACGGATTTATTCTGGATGGCATCCAGATATTCCTGCTGCTTTTCCGGTTCCTGTACCATATGATCCGCCAGCGCTTTTGCGTAGCCGGATACGGTCGTGACCGGTGTCCGAAGATCATGTGCGATATCGGAAAGCATCAGATTCCGCTTGCGGTCAAACTCTCTCTGCTGCTGTTCGCGCTCCTCCTGGATCTGATGAAATTCCGCCATCACAATCCGCGCGAACGTTATCGCACCCAAAATATAAGGAAGCAGCATACACACCATTAACAGCAGAAGAACCACAAACAGCAGGATGCTTTCCATCCTTCCATCTCCTGTACGACGACGGAACTCCTTGTCGCCGGAAGTGCATTGCCCAGCCAGTCCTGTAATCGTTCCCCTGTCCACTGCATCATTCCCTGCAGCGGTGATGGCAAAAGCATCCGGACGGCATTTACTATCAGCAATAACAGAACACATATGATAAAAATAAACAGATCCGTCTTTCCAACGGATGACTGCCTCTGGTAATCCGGGAAAAAGACTTTCATTACCACAGGCATAACCGCCTGACTGATCAGGAAACTGATCAGCGACTGTGCAATCGTTACCAATACAAGGATATAAATAAACCGTTTGATCAAAAACGCCTGTAAATCACGCATTGCTATTTCTCCAGCCGATAGCCCAATCCGCGGATGGTTCGAATATAAGCTGCCGGGTCTTCATCAAGTTTTGCCCTCAGCTTGCTGATGCAGACCATAATATTATTGTCTGCAACCACATAAGTGTCACCCCATCCCTGTTCATAGATCTGTTGTTTGGTAAACACTTTTCCCGGATGCTTCATAAATAACTCCATGATCCGGTACTCTACCGAAGTCAGTTCAATCGGTTCTCCATTTTTTTGAGTACGCAGCCTTCCGGATCCAGTTCCAGATCCCGGACGGTCAGCATATTGGATGACAGTTCCGCTGTCCCCAGAGCATAAAACCGACGGATATTTGAATTGACACGTGCTACTGCCTCCAAAGGATTGAACGGTTTTGCCAGATAATCATCTGCCCCGAGATTTAACCCCAGAATCTTCTCGGAATCCGCATCCTTTGCCGAAAGTATCATAACGGGAATATTGCTTGTTTTACGTAATTCCTGCAACACATGGTATCCGTCCATCTCCGGCATCATAATATCCAACAGACACAGATCCACATGTTCTTTCTTTAGCAGTTCCAGTGCCTGCTTCCCGTTTTCTGCCTCAATAATCTGATAATTTTCATTTTCCAGATACAGCCGGAGAAGCGTTCGTATCTCCGGCTCATCATCTGCAATTAAAATCGTATAATTCATACATTCTCCTGCCGGAAAGGTGAATTCACCGGATCCGCCTGCTGTGTAAATCCGTTTGAACCAGCCGGGTTTGCATAGCACAGTGCCTCATACAGTGCGGCATGTGTTGCATTCACATATGGTGACACATAAAAGACTGCAAGAATTCCAAGTGTCAGTCCGGATAAAATGTACCATCCGATAAAGGACAGATCCAAAACAAATGCTTTCCATTTCTGTCCCTGCATCATACGCTTGCTTTCCGCGAATGCCTGCTCTTTGGTCATCTGTGGGTTATCTGCCAGAAGGTACGGAATCATCATATATTCATATGCCTTTACAATACCCGGAATGATAAAAAGCAATGACCATAAAACCGTAAACAGATCACGGAAAAACATTGTCTTTGCAACATTCCTGTAATTATTGTCAAATCCATATCCAATGTTCCAATCTGTGCCGGCTCATTTAAGTTGCGGATAAAGAATCTCCTGCATCCGACCTCAAACGGATTTATGATAAATACATCAACCAGAAGTATAAGGACAAAAATCACCAGAAAAACAACTATGAATATGCCGATGGCGATCGCTGCTGCGACCATACCGCCCATCACTCCCCTGTTTCCTGCTTTCAGTCCGTCCTTAAAGCCTTCTTCAAGCCCAGCCTCAAAATCACGCAGTGAACCATCATCACTGTCATAACCGCTGTCATAATCATAGGAACTGCCTGCCTGATTCTCCGATCCATGTAAGGAACCGGTTGCACTGCTGAGGTTGCCCGAAGCAGCTCCGCTTCCCCCTGCAATCAGTGTCAGCAACAAGCTGATCAGAATACATTTCCAATAATTTCGTTTAAATGTTGCTTTCGCCCTTCCCTTTAATTGTGCGCGACTCCACATATCAAATTCCTCCATTTCCTTTTTGATGATATCATCATAACACCAAATCCTTATCTTAAAAATCGCTGCACCTTAACGTTACCTTAACAACGTGTATTTAATTTGCCTGTTTCTTCTTCGGCAAAAGAAGGCTCAACAGAAGGGAAACAACAAACACTCCTGCGTAACCAGTCCGACATTCTGGCTGAACAATGTCAGTGGCAGGCATCCAAAACATCCGGAAATTGCACTGGAAAATCCATCCACGGCAAGTGAGCCCTGAAGTTCCTCCATTTTAAGGTCACGTCCAAGTGCTCCGGTACACACAGCAGTTGTCGCGCCAGTTGTCTCTGCTGCAGAAACCAGAAAAACAATCGCAATGGTTAAAAAGGCTCCAAGATTAAATACCGGCTTGTGACTGGTAAAAAACACAAGTTTTGGAATGCTGAAAAATCCTACCTGATCAATGGTCTCCTGAATTCCGGAGAAATCCACCATAGGTGCAATCCCTGCAACCGTAAATATAATAGAAAGAATATATCCGAAAATAAGTCCTACCAGAATATTCAGATTCTTATAAACGCCCTTTAACACATATCTGGACACCAGACACACGATAAGTGTCAGAGCACCTACCAGCAGATGATACCATGCCCCGAACCAGAGCTGCACTGCAGACGATCAGTACGGGTGCCAGATTTGCTACAAACATGGCAAGCACATGTTGAAGGCCAAACGGAATTGCTTTTCTCATGTATAGACAAAGACAGTTTATCATCTTATTGCCCATAGTGTCAAACAGGATTTCCCGGTTGCGGTATAATTATCATCTGTGCTATACTATGAACAATTAGCGTGTGAAAGCGTACAAAAGAGGAGGATTTATTTATGACATCTGCACAAATATGCATCATGATTGCCATTATCGTATACCTTATTGGTATGATCTATATTGGTTTCCGATGTTCCAAGAAAAACAACAGTACTGACGATTTCTATCTGGGTGGCAGAAAACTCGGTCCTTTCGTAACCGCGATGAGTGCCGAAGCTTCCGACATGAGCAGCTGGCTTCTGATGGGACTTCCGGGCGTTGCTTACCTCACCGGAATTTCAGATGCCGGATGGACCGCAATCGGACTGGCTGTTGGTACATACATTAACTGGCTGATCGTTGCCAAACGTATCCGCCGCTATACGCACACCTGCAACAATTCCATTACCATCCCATCGTTCTTCAGCAACCGCTATCGCGATGAAAAAAAGATGCTGCAGGTCATTGCTGCTATTTTTATTGTTATCTTTTTTATTCCTTATACGGCCTCGGGATTTGCCGCATGCGGAAAACTTTTTTCCAGCTTATTCGGGGTAAATTATCTGACCGCCATGATTATCAGTGCTATCGTAATTGTAGCATACACAACACTTGGCGGATTTCTTGCTGCTTCCACAACGGACTTTATCCAGAGTATCATCATGTCGGTTGCTCTGATTGTAGTTCTGATCTTTGGTGTAGAAACTGCTGGCGGTATCGGTGCCGTTATCCATAACGCCTCCGAGCTTCCGGGCTATCTTTCCATGACACTTTCCTATGATGTAAACACCGGAAAGGCCGCTCCTTACAGTGCCCTGACCATTGTTTCCACTGCCGCATGGGGACTTGGATATTTCGGTATGCCGCATATCCTGCTCCGTTTTATGGCAATCGAGGATGAGAAAAAACTGAAACTGTCCCGCCGCGTTGCAACCATCTGGGTCGTAATCTCCCTGTTCGTTGCCGTCTTTATCGGTGTGATCGGTTATACCATGAGCAAAGTCGGCGCACTGGAGATGCTGACCGGATCGAATTCCGAAACCATTATCGTAAAAATTTCCGCCCTGCTCTCCCAGCACGGTGTGATATTTGCCCTGCTTGCGGGTGTGATTCTCGCCGGCATTTTAGCTTCCACCATGTCCACTTCGGACTCGCAGCTGCTGGCTGCATCTTCTGCGGTTTCTTCCGACATTCTCGGTGCTTTCCGCAAAGATTCTTCCAACAAAAACGGAAGCATGGCAGCCGCAAGAATTACACTCCTTGTAATTTCTGTCGTTGCCGCATTCATTGCCAGAAATCCGGACAGTTCTGTATTTGCCATCGTTTCTTTCGCCTGGGCTGGATTCGGTGCCGCATTCGGACCGGTTGTTCTGTTTTCCCTGTTCTGGAAACGTACCAACAAATGGGGCGCACTTGCCGGTATGGTCTGCGGGGGTTCCATGGTATTTATCTGGAAATACCTAATCCGCCCGCTCGGTGGTATCTGGAACATCTATGAACTGCTTCCTGCATTCCTGATTGCCTGCGCTGCGATCGTAATCGTCAGTCTGCTGACACCAAAACCTTCCAAAGAAATCGAAGAGGAATTTGACCGGGTCGCACAGATGAAATAAATCTTTTAACTTTGTATACCAAAATGTCGTAGATATCTGACAGATATCTACCGACATTTTTAATTCTTATTTTCAATTATGCTTTGATCCTAGCGGCGGATCTTTACAGACTTCACACTGCTGTATGGACTGTAATACTTTGTTCCATCTACCGTAACATAGCTGCGGATCTTGTAATAATAAGTTCCTTTGGTGAGTTTTGCCCTTGTATAAGACTGCATCTCACCATCTTTTGTAGCCGCAATCTTCTTGTATCCATAATCATATGCTCCCTTGGAGCGGTAGATTTCATAGCCGGTAACGGAAGTACCTGGCAGCCATGTGATACGGACTTTTGATCCGTGTGCACGCAATCTTGTGATAACCGGCTTCTCCGGCTTAATAATAAAGCTTGTCTTTGCAGATCCCGTATAATTACCGGTTCCCACTACCATAACAGCAGCTTTTCCCGGTGCACCATTGTCACTGTAATTCAGATAGTAATCCGAACCTTCTTTTAAAACAATGTTATTTAATGTAACGGTAACTTCCGGTTTTACGGAAGATCCCGTATATCTTTGTGCTGCAATCTTACTGATCACCGCATTTGCAAGGTTATTGGATGAAACCGTTGTATTTCCGTTCCCATGATTTACGATACGGAAATAAACCGTCCGGCTTCCATAATAATTTCCGATTCCGTTAATGGTAACGGATGCTGTGCCGATATTGCGGTTGTTGCTGTAAGAAAGTGTATAATCTCTTCCCTCGTACAGATAGCCGCCATTCAGCCATACCGATACGGACGGACGAATATCATATCCGGTGTATGTCTGATCAACGATTGTACCTACCGAAGCATTTGGAATATAGTACGAATATGTATTATTGCTGTTATTGGTTCCTGTTACCTGAACCGGAATCTGCAGGGGAATTCTTCCATCCGGACGATTCAGTGTAAGTGTTGTGGAACCAGCAGTATTTGCGATCAGTTTTGTTCCGCTGATATAGGCAACCGCAGTATTGGATACATACATATTCAGTCCCTGTACAATCGGACAGTTTGCATTGCCTGGCCAGTGATTCGATACCTTAATGTTTTCATAGCATCCGGATAAATCTTTCGTCTGTCCGACAGACATCTGGATATAGGTTCCAATAGATGACGGAACAACAATCTGGTCAGAAGTAATATTGCTCTCTGCAACCTGAAGATTAGTTACGGTTGTTGTCTGGTTGTTCGGTGTTGTATAGGATGTTCTGGTTACCGTGTTGGCAAATTCCTCTACCCAGTAATGGTAGCCATTGTAATATACATGTCCGATTCCGACAGCTGTAAACTGGCTGTTTAACATATTTCTACGCTGTTCCTGTCCGGAATAATTTGCATTGTCTTCCCGCATTGCGTTGTGAAGTGCAGATGCGGAAGAATAATTCACACCGATATTCTCTGCATACACTCCCGCATAGACACCGTTTTCACTGTAAGCAGTATAATAATTTGTGCCATTTGGTCTGGTGTGTGAATACGAAAGTGCAATCTCTGCTGCACGTTTCATGGCTACCTGCTCCAGTGCATAGTCGTAAGTAAGCGGCTGCAGATTATTACAATATGTCTTCGTGTAATTGTTTGCATCCCAGTACCATGCATCGGATAAATTTCTGCGCATACTGTTGATCATGCCATAGACATTTCTGGCATCCGTCTGTCCGTATGTAACCTGAATACTTACGTTCCGTGTACCGGTTGTTGCAGCCATCACATTGCCCGCATACCCCAGTGGAAGCAGTGAAACAATCAGGACAAACGCAAGCAGACGCCTGAGTACATTGTGCGTTTTGGTTTTTCTCATAATCTTGATCCCTTCCTTTATTTTAAAATTTTGTTATCCCTATTGTACGCTTTTTAGCGGCTTCCCGCAATGATAATTTCATAAAGTTTGCTTGACAAGCATAACAGAAAAGCTATACTCTAATTAGCAAACAGGTGGGTGCGCAACTCGTTTCTGCGGGCTGTCGTTTTGTCGGGGACACCGTCTGAGCAATTTCTAGTCTGCCTAAGAGGGAATCTTCGAAACGTTTATTACGCCCACTCCCCATTTGTCTTGATATTTACTTTATTTTCAATATGTCACTCTGTGACTGCGCAAATAGAACCGTGGGCATGCTTATTCGAAGCTTCCCTCTAAGGCAGACACAAAATCGCTCAGACGGTGTCCCCGACAAAACGACAGCCCGCAGAAACGAGTTGCGCAATCACCAATCTAATTAGCAGATGGAGAAGGGAGAAATGACTGACTATGACATATCAGGAATTAGTTTCAAAATTAAAAAATACTTATCAGGAGAAAGATGCTTCCAAAATCAGTGAACATCTTGCCATCCAGTTTAACATACAGGGAGAAGCCGAAGGTGCCCTGTATCTGGAAATTGCAAACGGACAGCTTCATGTTGAACCATATGAATATTACGACCGTGACATTTTAGTCACAACTTCAGCTGCTGATCTGCTTGCACTCGCACAGGGCAGCCTTGACATTCTCGAAGCTTACCAGAGTGGGAAAATTTCTGCGGAAGGAAATCTTGCAAAAGCATTGCTGTTAAATGAAATTGTCACCGGTTCATCCGAAGCTCCGGCACCAGCGGAATCTGCTCTTGTGGAAGCTCCGTCACCAGCGGAATCTGCTCTTGTGGAAGCTCCGTCACCGGCTGAATCTGCTACTGTGGAAACTCCAGCTGGCGAAAATACTCCGGCTGCAAAACCATCCGTTAAAGCACCACGCATGTCCCGGAAGAAAAACAGAAAAAGACATAAATAATCTGTAAACTTCCTTGTGTTTTTCAGACAGCATGTTATGATAATTCATAACATAAGGTTTTTGATATAGGAAAGGAGTGAAATATATGTCTTTTTTAAACAACTTAGGACAAAAGATCAGTGATGTGAGCCAGACTACCATTAAAAAAACAAAAGATCTGGCAGATACTGCAAAATTAAACTTAAATATCTCCGAGGAAGAACGCAAGATTGATACTGCATACGAACAGATTGGAAAATGGTATGTGGAAAAACATCGCGAAGATGCCGAAGAAGATGTAAAAACCTGGCTGGATGCGATTGCCGTTTCCGAAGCCAGAATTAAGGAATGCCGTGAAAGCATTCACCAGATGAAAGGTGTAGCGATCTGCCCATCCTGCGGTGCAAGCGTGGATGCCGATGCTGCATTCTGCAGTGCCTGTGGACAGAAAATGCCGGAAAAGCCAAAGCCGGAACCGGTTAAGGAAGAGGATGTCGAGGTGATTCCTCCGGAACAGCCGTCTGAGGAACCAGCTTCTGAGACCGTGTCGGAAAATGCTTCCGAAACCCCGACTAAAGCCTCTGCACCAGATGCTTCAACCGAAGCTTAAAACAGACATGGAAAACAAAAGGAGCTGTCGTGCCGCCGATATTCGCTGGTGCGATAGCTCCTTTTCTAATTTTATTAAAACGAGCTGCGCAATCTCTACTGTTTATACAAACGGGTTATAAAACCGGCTGCCATCATGATAGGTAATCACAAGTGCAACCACGGCAAATCCAAGCACCAGTGCAATACACAGATAATCATTGCGCTGTAACTTTCTTCCCATATACCAGGTACGCTTTTTGTACTTCCCATACCCACGCAGCTCCATCGCATTACTGATTGTATCAATGCGGCCGATACTTGTAAAAATAAGTGGAAAGATGATAGATGCCGTACTCTTTATACGGCTCATCAGCTTTGCCTTCCCGGACATTTCTATTCCACGGGCCTCCTGCGCATTTTTAATTTTGTGGAAATCATCCTGCACATCCGGAATATAACGCAGTGCAATTGCCACCGCATATCCGATGTTGTAACTGATTCCAATACGATTTAACGATGCTGCAAACTCCGACGGATTGGTGGTCACGACAAAAATAAATACCGCCGGGATAATTGTAAAATATTTCAAAATAATGTTCAACTCATAAAACAACTGCTCAGCGGTAATCGGATAATGCGCCGAAAGCTGCCAGAGTACATGCTTTGTACCATAAATTTTTGTTCCCTGATCCGGTGCAAAAATAAAAATGGCAAGCACATTGATGACCAGAAAGAACATAATGAACTTAAAAATAGAACCGACCTGTTTCCACTCTGTTTTTGAAATCTTAAACAGGATCAGACTAAGAACCAGCATCACGGCGAGTACACGGGTATCATAAGTAAGCATGCTTGTGATGGACCATGCCAGAAAATAGATCAGCTTTGTGACACCACACAGCCGGTCCATCCAGGTATCTTTTTGCTCATAGGTCAATAACTTTGCCATTACCGCACCGCCCTTTCGTAATTGATAAACCGCTGCACGAACTGGGAAGGATCTTCAATTCCACATTTGACCGCCATCTCATAGAGAGATGTCTGCTTGAGATATGCCGGAGCGTGATGGTTTCATCCGTCAGCACTTTCGCCGGCGTATCAATCGTCAGCAGCTGTCCATCCGCCACAACAATGGCGCGGTTGGTATATTCCAGCATCAGATGCATATCATGCGTAATCATGATAATGGTCGTTCCCTGTGTCTCATTGATCGTCTTTAAAAACTCCATAATTTCCGTATAATGGCGGTAATCCTGTCCCGCTGTCGGCTCATCCAGAATCAGGATCTCCGGCTTCATAACAAGAATGGACGCAATGGTCACCCGCTTCTTCTGACCGAAACTCAATGCAGAAACCGGCCAGTTCCGGAACTGGTACAATCCACAGATTTTCAGTGTCTCATGCACACGCTCACGGATTTCTTCCTCTGGAACTCCGCGCACAGTAAGCCCAAGTGCCACTTCCTCATAAATCATAGGCTTAGAAATCATTTGATTCGGATTCTGCATGACAATTCCAATATGCTCCCCACGCTCTTTGACCGAAAGTGGTGAGATATCGTTTCCGTTCAGCTCAATTTTTCCTTTGCTCGGTTCTAAAAATCCACAGATCAGATTGGACAGTGTCGTCTTTCCGGCACCGTTTTTCCCGACAATACTGATCATTTCGCCTTTCTTTACATCAAAACTGATATCCGAAAGAATTGCTTTTTCCGGCTGATAAGAAAAATGCAGATGGTCTACTTTAAGTACCTTCTCCTGTGTTTCCTGTTTCTGCGGAATCTGCGTAGTCTCAAACCATTCCCGCACCTGTGTTTTGTATGGTTCAAAATTCATGGTTTCCACATGCTGCGGATGATCCTGTGCAGTGATGGTACATCCGGCATGTTTGAGTGCCGTGACATAGAGCGGTTCCCGGATTCCCTGTTCCTCTAAGATATTTCCAACCAGCAGATCATCCGGTTTCATGTCCGCAACAATGGTTCCGTCTCCGACCACAACAATACGGTCTACATCTTTGTACAGCACATCCTCCAGACGATGCTCAATGATTACGATCGTTTTTTTCTGTTCCTTTTGGATTCTGTCAATTAACGCGATCGCTTTCTTTCCGGTCGCCGGATCAAGATTGGCAAGTGGCTCGTCAAACAAAAGAATATCCACATCATCAATCATAACGCCCGCCATGGAAACTCTCTGTTTCTGTCCACCGGACATCTCCGATGGTGCATGGGAAAGCAACTCTTTTACTTCTACCGTCTCTGCCACACCGTCCACTTTGCGAAACATTTCTTCCTGTGCCATGCAGTCATTTTCCAGCACAAAAGCAATATCTTCCGCAACCGTCAGACCGATAAACTGCCCGTCCGTATCCTGTAATACAGTTCCAACCATCTTGGAAAGCCCAAAAATCCCAAGTTTTTTCGGATCTTTTCCCTCGATTCTCAGCGTCCCGGTACTATCTCCCTCATACGAAAAAGGGATCAGTCCGTTGATACAATTTGATAATGTCGACTTCCCTGATCCCGATGGTCCAATGATGAGCACCTTCTCTCCGGGATAAATTTTCAAATTGATATCCCGGAGTGTCGGCTCCATCTGTGACCGATATTTAAATGTAAAATTTTCAAATTCAATAATCGGTTCCATACGTTTTTAGTCTTCCTTTGTAAGACTTGATGATTTTGCTCCAATCTTTGTATATCCCAGTCCGAGTAATGAACCAAGTACACCCACAATAATAATATTGGCTACAAACGCAAATACGCCCTGTGAGAATACTTCTTTGCAGGCTCTGCATAAATGAGAATATCAACACCGGTGCAACAACGATCCATGCAATTGCATTTGCAACCACCTGAACGACATTAAAAAGAACTACTTCTTCCTATTAAACCCACCGGCCTTAATCTCAAAGCTCTTTGCGAATAAACCAACTAAAATTCCAAAGATCGCATCTGGGAATACCCAGCTCCACCATACACCACCGTAAAACAGTGCATCTCCGAGTGCATGTCCCAGCAGACCAATGATTCCTCCGACAACCGGTCCAAACACTGCTGCAAGAAATGCCAGCACTGCTGCACGTGGCTGCATGGATGTATTCGGGATAATTCCCAGCGGAATCTGCACTTCTGTCAAAACAATGAACAATGCGGTTCCGATACCGGTTGCTACAACTTCTTTGATTCCAAATTTTTTCATAACAAGTTCCTCCTTTGTTTTTTCAGTACCTTATTATTTATGATAAACGCACAAATGTCAAGTTTTTCGCCCTTTTTCTTTCCAGCTTCCCCTAACTTTTTGCACCTTCTCCGGCAAAGTATTCCTTCACCAGTTTAACAACGACACCGGAAAGCAAAAATACTGCGATCAGGTTCGGAATTGCCATGAGTCCGTTAAACGTTTCCGCAATACTCCACATCAGGCCCAGATCCATGGTCGCACCCACAATGGCAACCAATGCATACACCAGCATGAACGGCTTATTGACACGGGAGCCGAACAAAAACTCGATGCAGCGCGTCCCGTATAATCCCCATCCGATAATGGTGGAAAATGCAAAACAGCACATGGCAACCGCAGTAAAAACAGATACCCAGTTCCCGTATGTTGCGGTAAATCCACTGATGGTAAGTTCTGCTCCTGCCGCCTGTCCGTAACTGACCGGAACCTGGCTGCACAAAATAACCAGCGCGGTAAGCGTACAGATCACAATCGTATCTACAAACACCTCGAAAATTCCAAAAAATCCCTGTTTGACCGGTTTTCTCGTATCTGCACAGGCATGTGCAATTGATCCCGTGCCAAGTCCGGCCTCATTTGAAAAAATTCCACGGGAGACACCTTTTTTCATACTCATAAAGAAGCTTCCCACTGCTCCACCGGTCACTGCCGCCGGGTGAAATGCTCCCTCCACAATCGAAGCAAATACAGCCGGGATATGACCGATATTAAATAAGATCACTCCCACTGCCAGAACAATATAGACCAGTGCCATAAACGGTACCAGCTTTTCTGTCACCTGTCCAATCCGCCTGATACCTCCAAGCAGAATGAGTGCGATCAGAACCGCCAGAATGATCCCGACTACAAGGTTAACAGTCGGCACCGCATCTTTTGAAATGACATGATAATTCATTAATGCCGTATTGATGGCTGTGGTAATCGTATTTACCTGTGTGGCATTCCCTGTTCCGAATACGGTCAGTACGCCAAACGCGGAAAAGAGATACGCCAGCCAGTGCCAGTGTTTTTTCAGTCCGTTCTTAATATAATACATCGGACCGCCGACCAGATCGCCATGCACATTCTTTTCACGGAAATGCACCGCAAGCGTCACTTCTGAAAACTTCGTACACATACCGAGAATTGCGGAAATCCACATCCAGAACACGGCTCCCGGACCACCGATGGCAATCGCTCCTGCCACCCCGGCAATATTTCCCGTGCCAACCGTTGCCGCAAGTGCCGTACAGACCGCCTGAAACGGTGTCATGGCTCCATCCGATGCCTCACGCTTCTTAAACATGCGGCCAAATGTCACTTTCATCGCGTATGGGAACTTGCGAATCTGTAAGAACCGGGTTCGGAAACTCAATACCAGACCAACACCGATGATACAGATCATGGCTGGGACACCCCAGATGAAATTGTTGACCGCACTGTTGATTGCTTCAATTGTGGATAACATAGTTTTCTTTTCCTTCCTACATGAATAAGCGCGTGTTTTGTGTAAAACACGCGTTTGCATTATAGCACAATTTTGGCTTTTTCTCTACTCTGCAACAGGATAAAGAAACACATATTTGACAAAAAAAATCTTTCGTGCTAACATATTTTAAAAAGAAAAGGCACAGCCGATAGACGGCTACGCCGGTTATATGTTTATTCTAAGAAAAGAAGTACCCATATGCCATTGCCGTGGCGGTTACTTCTTTTTCTTATTTCCGTGATCTTTTCCATAGGCTACCCCTGCCATAAAGCAGGCTAATCCAAAAGACATTATTGTCATAAAAGTATCTACATTCATAAGAAAGCCCTCCTCTTATGTATATACGCAAAATGCGAGAATGCTAAGTTTATGGAGGGCATATACCCTCCAAGTTACGAGGGCGTAACCGCCTACCGTCGCTATTGCGTGGCAGTGCCTTTTCTTTATGGTATTGTAGCATATATATATGCGTGTAGCAACCATATGTTCGTTTTGAGTTTCTTGCCTATTAACCACCTTATTTCCTTATAGGAAACCAGAGAACGACACAAAAATATTGTTCTTTCATTTGGCATGTCATTGTTCCCTGCATCTGTTTCATCATAAATTCCACATTTTTTAAACCAATTCCTGTTCGATTACAGGGACTTAGCTGCTCTTTCTCTTTATTTTTTATAATGACACCTATTCTCTCCGGCTCATATGTAATGTCTAAATACACGAAATCCTCTGTGTCTCCATATTTATATGTATTATCAAGAAGATTATCAAAAATCCGACTCATTAAATTCGTATTAATTGAAATTTTTACATTTTCCCACTTTAAGTTGTCAATGTTTACGCGAAAGTTATTTTTTTGTAAAACCGCATAGAATTCAGACAAATAATCCCCAATAGCCTCTTCTATCGTGTCAGGCTCTTCTAATATACACTCTTTCTGGCTATGCACCACAGACAATTCAAAAAGCTGATCCGTTAAATTTTTTATTTCCATTGCCTTACGAATAATCATATCTATATATTGTGTATCTAAGCCTCTTTTACTTACATCCATTCGTGCAATTTCTGCGTATGTCGTTAATCCGGTTAAGGGGGTCCTGACATCATGTGCCAGACTTTTTATTAACCTTTCCTTTTCTTCCTGTTCTTTCTTCTTTTCCTTCTCTGCCTCATCCATATTTCTGCTTAACTGTATAATGATTTTCTGATTTCCAACAAATGCAATTAACAGACTGGTCACAATTGCAATTACTACCATGATAATGCACATATATCGATAATAAACATTTACATTCTTCACATAAATAAATACATCTGCATCTGTATCTGCAAATGAGATCTTATCCATAAACTGCCATGTTCGATGAAGGTTACTCTGCGCATTACCATCTAACTGAAATGTTCCATTATATAAAACCCCATAAATAAGTTTACGTTCTTTTGAAATTGAGAAATAATAAATATTATTTTTTTGAATCCACGGATTCAGTTTCTTGTATTCTTTTGTTGTGATACCATTTTTTTTTATGTATTGTTGCAAACTTTCTAAATAAGGTTTCTGCATATTTACCATGTAACTTGAAGAATTAAAATAATAATCTAACCATTCTTCTCCCACATAATAAAGAACCATAAAAAGAAACGTCGAACTTATCAACGCCAACAACATCATTGCCCTTAATCTATGCGTTGTTTTGAGGAATATTTTCTTCAAAACGATACCCCTTTCCCCATACGGTTTTTACTACACTATCACAATTTCCGCATTTTTTCATTTTTGATCTTAAATTTTTAATATGCACCATTACTGTATTGCTTGCTGAATTCACATAAACTTCCTGCCATACGCTTTCGAAAATATTTTCCACAGAAAACACCTTGTCCGGATAGGAAGCAAGCAACTTTAAAATTTGATATTCTTTTTCTGTAAGTTCCATGTCCTTTCCATTACACTTTACAGAATTGGAAAACATACAAATATCCAGCGAATTATAATGCAGCCATTTATTTTTCTGTAATTGATTACCAGTATAGTTCGTATTATATACACTGCACCGGCGCAATAATGATTTTACCCGTGCCATTAATTCCACATAAGAGAATGGTTTAACCAGATAATCATCCCCTCCCGCCGAAAATCCTTCCAGTTTATCCGTTTCAGAAGATTTCGCTGTAAGAAAAAGAATTGGTACATACCATGATTCTCTAATTTTTTTACAAACCTCAATCCCTGACATTTCAGGCATTATGATATCTAATATTACAAGAGATATGGTTTCATTTAATTTTTTCAGCCCCTCTCTCCCATTCTTTGCTTCAATAATTTCATATCCCTGGCTTTCAAGTAATATGCGGATTCCATTTCTAATATCAAAATCATCTTCTATGAGTAATATTATTTTATCTTTTTTTCCATATATAACTTTACCTTTATTTTTTTCTAAGCGCAGTTGTTTTAATATACCCACTCCTACCTTTCCCATTTACTTTTGCCCAACCTTCTGGCATGTATGGAATCTAATATCTTCCATATTACTTTTATAATACCATACATTTCTTAAATAAATCATGAAGTAAATATGAAGTATTCTTATTTTTTATGTTTTAATTAAATATTTATATAATTATTTTATCATTTTTAATATAAATTCATTTATTTCATGTCTTTAATTATGATATTATATTAATGAAAACAAAACTCTTTGGACTACTTCGTTTTAGACGTACTCTTATAAATGATAGCAAATTTAACCAGACTGCAAAAGAACTGTCTTTAGATAGTACCGAAAAATCAAATCTGGCAACCATATGGACTTTTTTAAGAAAAAGAATGGGCTTATCAGCATCCCAGGCTGCTGGCGTGTGTGGAAATTTATCTTTTGAATCCCACTTTTCAACAGATAATCTACAAGATGATATTTCAAGAATAGACCATGATCCTAATTATAAATATAACTCATCTGATGGCAAAGGTTATGGATTAATGCAATGGAGCGAAGAAATAGAAAAAAAGAAACTTTTACAAACGGCTAATAACATGAATTTAAATGTATCCGATCTAAACGCTCAATTAGCCCACTTTCAAGAAGAAATGACATCTGGAATTTATCGTAATAAATGGCCAAAACTTAAACAAAAAACTTCTACCAAAGATGTATGTGATTATTTCGAATCTGCCATGGAAGGGGCTGGAGAAGCACATCTTGATAAAAGAGAAAAGGATGCAAATATACTTTATAAATATTTAAAGGATCATTAAACCCTGCAATTTTGGAGGTAACATCATGCTGAAACATATAAAAAAAACTTTTCTTCCCGTCATGCTTTGTCTTGTCCTGTGCACCTGTACCGCATGTACTTCTCGTTCCAAAGAGGAAACAGAAACTTCCGAGACGGAGACTGAAATTTCCAAGACGGAAACAGAAACTTCCGAGACGGAGACTGAAACTTCCAAGACGGAGACTGAAACTTCCAAGACGGAGACTGAAACTTCCAAGACGGAGACAGAAAGCGAGGTCTCTGCTTACCGGAACGTATTACGGAAAATCAGACAAAACCACATGTATCCGGGTTCTGACACCGAGTTCACCAAGTTTGACTGGGAAGAATCACTGTCGATCTACTACGCAATTGTCGATGTCACCCAGGACGGCATAAAAGAGCTTCTGCTTGATTTTGATTATGATAGTGGTCCGGATGGCGGCATTACAGTGTACACCTATGATCCCAATGCACCTACTCTGGTTCATGAAATTGGAGGGTTCTATACTTTTTCCCGTTTTTACAACAATGGAATTGTGGAAGAGGATATTTCCCACGGAAGTCCTTACGGTGGTCCTTATTCCCCCGCTCGTGCAGCCGACCCCACCACTTTCTGGCCTTATCAGGTATGGTCCTATCAGGCCGATGATGCCTCCTACACAAAAATAGGTTCTGTGACCGACTGGAATAAAAAGAATGGGCAGACAGCATTGACGGATTTTCCTCATTCCCGGATTCCGCTGATAAGGATCACGACGGTATCGTATATCTCCTGACAAATGCCAAAGGGAAAGAAACCGCCATAGATGCTGCTGACTGAAAAAGTGGGTGGATTCCTACCGTAAAGGTGCAAAAGAAATTCCCATCACCTATCAAAGGCTCAAATAATGGCAATTATGATTGTGTATCAGGATCACTGGCTGCGTACCGCCCAGCGCATCTTCGTGGATCGTGCCCGTCCGTTCTGCGCACACTCCTGCGCGGACGGACGCACCACATCCTTTGCATACTCCGAATAAATGCCTGCGCGACAGCCTTCTTTTAAAGCACGCTTTACCAGCTTGTCCTCCCCGGAATGGAATGTCAGAATCGCCACGCGGCCGCCCGGTTTTAAAGCACCCGGCAGCTTTTCCATAAATTCATAAAGCACCTCAAACTCTCGGTTGACATCAATGCGAAGTGCCTGAAACGTCCGCTGACAGGTCTTTTTGATGGTTTCTTTTTTATCCTTTTCCGGCAGAAAATCGAGGGTGTCTTCAATAATCCTGCGCAGTTTTGTGGTGGTATCCACGCGGTGTCCTTTGCGGATCTCATCGGTGATCGCTTTTGCAAGTTCCTCACAGTACGGCTCATCCGAATTTTCATAAAGCATTCCGGCAAGCTCGTCACGGCTGATCGTATCCAGACGCTCCGCCGCACTGATTCCTGCCTCCTGATTCAGCCGCAGATCAAGCGGTCCGTCCACTTTAAAGGAAAATCCACGCTCCGGATTGTCAATCTGCATAGACGAAACCCCAAGATCTGCCAGAATAAAATCAAAGCCGCCCACTTCTTTTGCAATCTCATCGATCGTGCAGAAATTCTGCAGATGGATGGTCAGCATGTCCTCGCCAAATCCCTGCTCTGCCAGACGTTTTTTCGTCTTTGCCGATTCTACCGGGTCGACATCGGTCGCATGGATGTGTCCCTGCCCCTGCAGCTGCTCGAGCATGGCTTTCGTGTGACCTCCGTAGCCGAGTGTGGCATCAAAACCGGTCTGTCCCGGTTTGATCTGCAGGAAATCAAGAATTTCTTTTACCATAATGGAGATATGCATACCTGCCGGGGTGTTGCCTTTCTGGATGACATGCGCGATGGTGTCTTTGTATTTTTCCGGCTGTAGTTCTTTATATTTTTCTTCAAATTTCTTTGGGTATTTTCCTTTATAATGCACACGGCGCTTGTGCGGGGTCTGGTTTTCGTTTTCCATTTTTTATTCCTTTCCTTTGCTGTTCAGGTACAGCTCCTCTTACCATTTGCAAGGCAAAACTTTATATGAGGTTGCGAAGGTATTGTTTGCAGAGTAATCTCTGAGCACTAATGATTTCAAATTTAATCTGTTTTCTATGAATACCGGTACAATTGTTTTTCTACCAATTTATTTCCTTCATAAACAAGCCGGAGTGTAAAAAAGCGGTGCTCGTCTTCCTCGATCAGCAGTTTTAAAAAAATGGCATCTCCTTCCCAGGTCGGAAGCGCAAGCACTTCTTTTTTGTCCATCCACTGCAGATCGCCTTCATTGCACTCGATCAGCTCCCCGGTAAAACCATCCGCGGTAAACAGGCACATTTCTTCCGGCTCCGGCGCTTCATCACTGATGAATGTGATCAGCCCGCGGAACTGGTAGGAAGTCAGTGTCAGGCCGGTTTCTTCTTTTACTTCACGTAACAGGCAGTCCTCCGGTCCTTCCGTGCCTTCTGCATGTCCGCCTACACCAATCCACTTGTCTTTGTTGATGTCGTGCTGCTTTTTGGTGCGGTGGAGCATTAGGTATTTTCCGTCTTTTTCTATGTAACACAGGGTTGTCATTTTCATGGGATTTTCCTCGTTATTTCTCATATTTGTTCCATATGCTCCATGATAACAAAATTTGCCCCGTTTTTTCAATCGAACATTTCATATTTTGCCCCATTTTTGATATATTTATTTTCTTTTTTTGCCCCGTTTTTAAATTCCAGCCGAGTTATGGTGCTCATTTGAGGTATTCTCCAATCCGGTCAATATTATAAAGCGGAATGTTTGTCATCCAGTCCTGCTCACGGAAATCCGACATGGAAGTCCGCAGACTTTTTGCCCGCAGATTTTCCTCTGCTTTCACCTCTACCGGAATGACCGATCCGGGTGCCTGCAGCATGAAATCAATTTCGCCTGTAGAATTTGCCGTTGTGTAATAATATGGTTCCACACCCAGTTCCGCTATCATCTGCTGCAGCACATACTGCTCCGTCAACGCCCCTTTAAACTCTGTAAAAATCCTGTTTCCATCAATGATAACGCTTGCATCCAGATCTGTCATGGCAAGCAGAAGCCCGACATCAAGCATATAAATTTTGAACGCATACAGATCCATGAAATCAACTTTCCCTACCGGAAAAGAAGTTCCCTTATAAAACGTTTCATTGTGCGTCCTCCCTGTCAGTGGAATTTATATGTAGCATTCCTTATTACTTTATATCATATTTCTTTATGGCAGAGCGTCAACATTTTTAAGGACGTATTTGTGTTATGGTGCTACACTTTTCAGGACGTATTTATGTGATAGTGCTACACTTTTCAGGACGTTACTGTTTGCATAAATGTGGAAGGTTTTTGTTGCATCTCAGGCATTTAAATGCTATACTTGTCACAAAGCAAATACATATTTTTCCATAGCTTGGGCGGACAGTACTTGGCGAGCGTCTATATCATATATTTTATTTTTTCATTTCAAATTATCCCGGAAAGTCTTGCTTTTAAAATTCAACTTTATTTTAACTTAATTTTGTTATAAGCAGGATTTGTATTGATATGGGATGTGTTGTCATACAGATTCTGTGGCTTACACAAGGAGGAGGTAATGCACGTGATGACATTAGACTATACATTTGAACGACGGCTGGAAATGCAGCGCGCCGAAGCAATTGAGGATGGCGAAAGGATCGGAAAAGAGATCGGGAAAGAGATCGGCAAAGAGATCGGGAAAGAAGAAAAATTGTCAGAGCAGATTCGTAAAAAAATTCAAAAAGGCAAACCTCTGGATCAGATTGCGGACGAATTGGAGGAAGTGCCGGAAACCATTCGTCCTTTATACGAAAAAATTAAGCAGGAAATGCTGCAATAAAATAAGGCAGTTTCCGAGGAGGAAATGAGTTTTTATCGTTCGTTAGCTGAATGATATGCTTATTTACAAAATTGAATATTGCTTACCTTCAAGTTTATTGTGTCAGGCACCAATTGTCCAATTGTTCTCTATTTCTATTGATGCAGCCACTTATGCGATGGTCGGATTTGTCTCAGGTATACTACTCACAAAATATCTGCTTTGGTATGACGATAGAGTTAAGTAATTCTTAATATGAGGGGCTTACCTTGCCCCTCTATCCTTATTCTGTAACTACAATCATAGTTCTATTTTTCAATCCCAAGCACGGTATTGGCCTGCTCACCCTCCATATATTCAAATGTGATGGTATCTCCTACACCATAACGCACGATATCAAGGTAATCTACTACCGATACATCGTAAATATCGGAATCATTTTCGAGCAAAATATATTGGTGCGTATTTCCTTCTACCACTGCATCGGTGATTTTTGCAATCGTACCGGTTGCTTTCTTGACACTGTCGCTCTCTTTTGTTTCCGCATTGACACCATTTTGCTTCATCAGTTCCATATAGTTCTTTTCGCATTCACTGACAGAATCACCGGTTGCTACAATCTGATATTTCTGCACATTTACCATCGCATACATTTTTACCAGACCAGAATCATCCTTTAATGCAATGAAATAGGTCGGCTCATTTGCAATGTTTAATAACAGTGGAAAGGTTGCTGTATAGCCAAGGTTTTGCACCTTACCTTCCGCAGAGGACATCGCAGAATCTTCAATTGCGCCTTCTACCTGATAATATTTTGTCTCCATCGTTCTCTCATTCATCAGGACGAATCCAACGTTGGACTGATCACTTGTGATGGAGGTTACTCCGGTATAAACCCAGACATCATCATTCATTGCAAGGTAATTATAACCGTTCGTGGTGGTCAGACAATCCTTCTGTCCTAACACACTGTTGATAAATCCATGTTTTAAAGATCCATAATAATCATAAAGCTGTACCAATAAATCGGCAGAATAAACACGGTCTACCCAGCTTGGCACATCTTTTACCGCATAATCAGTGCACTCACCTGTCACAGCATTACAAAGCACAACTCTGCCGATGGTCTTACCTCCAAACAGACCAATCTTATAATCTGCAACACTGCAAATCCAGTAAGGCGTACCCTCCTCGTCAATCTCAAAACTGATATCATCGAAAATATAGGTCGGATAACGAAATCTTAAATGACGCTTTAAGTTTCTATGAAAATGGTCATATGGCGTATATTTCATGCCTTCTGACAAACGAACCAGCTCCGTATCCTGCGTTGCCATATCAATCTTAATATAGGCTGGAATTCCTTCCTTCTGGTTCGTCAGCCACTTGATGGTATCCGCATAACGGAGCGGTGTCACACGGACCGGTTCCCCTTTGTAGTTAATCTGGGAATAAAGTTCACTGACTTCAAACTGCGACGCCATATCAACAAGACTACCCATCTTACGATTTCCCAGAATGGATGCGGAGTCACGATCTAACAGTGGAATCTGGTCATAAGAAATCTGTTTGATATCCTCGGTAAATTCCCCCTCTTCCACTTTTAAAAGTTTCTGATATTTTGCTGCATTGACAATCGGTGAGGACAAAATGGAGCCTGCCACATAAACCGCCAAAAACAGTAAAAAGACAATCACTCCAATCTTTAAACCTGTATATTCCTTAATAAAGGACAGTTCAATCTTGCTTTGTCCTGCTATCTTTGCCTTTCTTACAATATAAAGCACGAAAAGCACCGCCAAAATCAGAAAAATAAATTTCCAGGTTTCTGTTGCATGAATGTTAATTGCCGGAAGTGAAACATAATAAAAAATTGCAACAGCGATTACCACCAACAAAGCAATCACCAGTTTGACTTTCGTCATTCCTTTCATCACGAATTCCCCTTTCGTTCGTTTGGTCGAAGCTGATATAAAAATTCTTCAAAACATACGCCATCTTGTTCCGGTATCAACAAGTTTATTGTGTCAGGCACCAATTGTTCCAATGTAAAACGTTTCATCGTGCGTCCTCCCTGTCAGTGGAATTTATATGCAGCATTTCTTATTGCTTTATATAATATTCCTTTATGGCAGAGCCGTCAACATTTTCAAGGACGTATTTGTGTTATGATGTTACACGTTTCAGGACGTATTTGTGTTGTCATATCACACGTTTCAGGATATGATTCTATCATGAAAGCAGGAACTATAAACTTACACAGTTTCTGCTTTTGCAAATAACCGGTATGCTCTTGCAATTTTATTTTCTAAGTTCTATGATAGGCAGTTAGAAAGACAGGGTGATTTTATGCAGATCAGTATTCTTTTAATGGAACAGATTTTTGAGCTTTTTCTCATGATTCTGATGGGATTTATTATTGTAAAGGCGGGAATTGTCAAGGAAGAAGACAGTAAGGTTTTATCCAAAATCGTACTGTACCTGATCATTCCATGCGTGATTATAAACGCTTTTCAGGTGGACTATACTAAAAAAACCGTAAATGGTCTTCTGATCGCGCTTGCTGCATCCGTATTGCTTCAGGTGGTTCTCCTGCTTGTCGTTTTCGTGATGGGAAAACTGTTTTCTTTAAATGAAGTGGAAACAGCTTCTATCTATTACTCCAACTCCGGCAATCTGATTGTTCCTATCGTGACATTCGTTCTGGGACAGAAATGGGTGCTTTACGGATGTGTCTTCATGAGCGTGCAGCTTGTTTTCCTCTGGACACACTGCAAGAAAATCATAAGCCGTGAGTCTTCCTATGACTGGAAAAAAATCATTCTTAACATCAATATGATTTCCATTGCCATTGGTGCCATTTTATTTTTCACCAGAATCCGGCTGCCGGAACTCATTACAAATACGATCTCCAGTGTTGGAAATATGATCGGACCGGCCAGCATGATTGTAACCGGAATGCTTTTTGCCGGAATGGATTTGAAAGCAATTTTTGCAAATAAACGTGTATATTTCATATCGGCTCTCAGAATGCTTGTCATTCCTTTGATTGCACTGTTTCTCATAAAAATCAGCCATCTTGCCACACTGTCTGCAGATGCTCAAAAGATCATGCTCATTGTATTTCTCGCAGTAATCACCCCATCTGCATCTACCGTTACACAGATGTGCCAGGTGTACGGAAACGATGCACACTATGCCAGCGCGATTAACGTAGTGTCCACGCTGTGTGCCATTGTGACCATGCCTTTTATGGTGCTGTTGTTTTCCTGTATTTAACGGTATATTTTCGCTTTTTTCTGCAATACCGGATAAAATCATACCATAAAAAGACAAGCACAGCCCCGATAACGATCGCTTTTACCACAAGCGGCATATGCCCGTCACCGAATCCAAACTCCACAATAAAAAAAACACTCAGTGCGATCCACAGTGCAAACCATACCCATCCAAACAGCTTCTGATTTTTGACCTTACAAAACAGAAACTGGAAAACCGGATCGCCACTCACTTTATAAAACTCGCTGTACTCCGAAAAATCACCGACAAGTTCCTCCAATTGCGCAAAGCTATGTCCCTTTTTCTCTTCTTCTTTTACATAGTTGAGGTAAAAATCAATATTTTCGCCATCGTAGGCATGATCTGCTGCAAGTTTCCGGCACAGGTCGATGGAACCCTGTATTTCCTGCTGCTTATTTAACAACTCCTGCAACTGCTGCCGGACCAGTTCCTCAGAAACTGCCGGATCATCCAGCATCAAGGCAATTTTTTCGATGGGCATATTCATTTTCCGATATAAAATGATCTGTTTTAACCGCCGGATATCCTGTTCACTGTAATTGCGGTATTTGCTTTGGTCATTCCGCTCCGGTTCGAGCAGCCCCTTTCTTTCATAAAAGCGGATATTGCTGATAGTTAATCCGGTCAGTTGTGCTGCCTGTCCTATTTTCATCTGTCCCGTTCCTCCTTCTATAATATTTGAAAATACAATTATCTCTTTCCCACCTCACGCCGTGCCTGGTCTGTAATTTCTTCTGGAAAATCCAGCAGTTCCATCAAATCTATGGCATTTGTTTTCCCGACGATCCCACGTCTGATTTTGTATGGAAAAACGATATCTTTTTCATGAACCTGACTGTCAAAATAATAAGTGTCGTATCGGTTTTTCAGGGCATACACCAGCTCCAGATCATGTGTGGCAATCAGGAGAAAGCCCTGTTTCTGTACCATGTAGGATAAAATGGCATTGGATGCCGCCAGACGCTCACGCGTGTTCGTCCCTTTTAAAATCTCGTCAATCACAAACAACATGGGCTCACCCGTTTCCAATTCATCGAGCATGCGCTTTAAATATTTAATTTCACGCATGTAATAACTCTCTCCCTGCAGCACATCATCCCGAAGTGCCATCGAGGTCATCACCTGTATTGCAGGCATTTTCATATTTTTTGCAACACAGGTATTGATCGTCTGTGCCAGAATCACATTGATGGCAACCGCTTTCATAAATGTCGATTTGCCAGATGCATTTGCCCCGGTCAGTACCACACCTTTTTTCAGGACAAAATCATTCGGAATTGCATCTGCCATAAGAGGATGACTGATTTCCTCCACACTGATTGCGCCATCACTCTGCAATGACGGGCAGCACCATTGCGGCAGGCTTTTCCGAAAGGATGCGATCGCAATCTCCATATCGATTTCTCCTGCAAATGTATACAGTTGCATCGTCTCTTTTTTGCACGCGCGCAAAGTTTTTTGAATACGGTAAAATGCGACAACATCATGCAGCGTAATTCCCGCAATATAATCCCAGAGGATCCCCGTCACATCCCCGGATATGCTCTGGTATTTTCTAGTCTGCCAGCGCAGCATCCGGTCGGATAATTTTTGAGTTTTCTCCAATGCATGCAAAATTTCCGGTCTGTCCGGTTCCAGTTTTTTTACAATCCAGTTGCAAAAATCAAAAAGTTCTTTCAGACTGGATACCATAAACAAATTTCCCTCATATTTGCATTTTGTATGCAGATAAATAAGCAGATTGACTACCGCCACAACAAGAAAACCAGTTGCCCACAAATTACTTCGCAGCAAAATTGCACCGATCAGGCAAAAAGCCAGCAGTCCCTGCAAAAAATACAATATTGCACCGGGAATGACCAGTGGGTTAATTTCTTCCGTCAGGAAAAACGGCAGATAACAGCTTTCTTTCTGCTTGCCGATACGCATGAGTTTTTCTTCTATCTCTGTGCGTATGGATTCCCGGCGCGAAAAAAACGAAATCCTCTTTTCCATATCCTCACAGGACTGCCGTGTCTGCATATTGTGCATGCGATGGTACAGAATCTGCTCTCCCATATACGTCCGGGTATGATTGATCCGTGCAAATACACGATCCATCTCCAGGTCATTCCACGTAACGGTATCCACGCTTCCTGTACTTTGCCATTCTTCCTTCTTTACGTCCTGCATCACCAGTTCTTCATACATACGGATTTCGCGCATGCGCTTCTCCAGTGATTCCCACGCTTCCAGCTCCATTGGATTTTCCCCGAATTGTGCTTTTATTCTGTTTCTTCTTTTTTGCTTTTTTCCAATCACCCAGTTCATGATTTCCACCTCAATTTTTGAATTCTGGCAGAACTATAAACCATGAACCAGGGTGAGAGTCAAGGGATTTTTACCAAAAAGACCGTTTCTGTGCCGTATAAATGCAGCGCCTGCCATTGACCAGAAATGCCACCAGGCAGACCGCAAAAAATGCAAGCCCATTTTCCACACCAAATACTTCCATTCCGATCAGAACCGGAGCCAGCAAAGTATTGGTTGCACTTCCAAACACCGCCGCGTATCCAAGTGCCGCGCAGACTATCGGTGGCAGTCCTGTCAGGCTTCCCAGCACAAAACCAAGCGATGCACCGATGGAAAAAAGCGGCGTCACCTCTCCGCCCTGAAACCCGATCGACAAAGTCAGTACCGTAAAGAGCAGCTTCAAAATCCAGTCAAACATATACAGTTCTCCCCCGGAAAATGCCTGCGCGATCAGATTGGTTCCAAGTCCGCAGTACCGTCCGTTCCACGCCAGAAAAAGAAACACCGCCAGTGGGATCGACACAAAGCCGATTCTCTTGTATGGATTTTCCAGTACGTTTCCCATAAACTGTTTTACTTTTTGCAAAAGCACCGCAAACAGCCGTCCCGTCAGACCGAACAAGATTCCAAAAAGAATCAGATACGTCACCGTCTTTGTGTCCGTCAATGACAGGGTCTGCGAAAGAAGAACCGAAAATTTTTCCAGCCCCAGCACATGTGAAGTTGCAGATGCCGTAAAAGACGCAATTGCCGCAGGAAGCAATGCGGAATATGCCATACTTCCACTCACCACTACTTCCATCGCAAAAAAGACTGCTGCAAACGGAGTCTGAAAGAGGCCTCCAAATCCGGCTGCCATTCCCGCAATCAATAATATCCTGCCGTTGTCCGGGAAGTGGAATCTGCGGGCAAACGCATGAGAAAGTGTGGCACCGATCTGCACGGCAACGCCCTCGCGCCCCGCACTTCCGCCAAACAGATGTGTGATCCATGTACCGGCCATGACAAGTGGGATGAGTGCCAGTGGAATCGACTCCCGCTTTCCCTGCCCGGCTTCCATGACAAGCGTCATTCCTTTTGACGCCGTCTCATTGAAATGCCGGTATAACCAGACGATCCCAAGCCCTGCCAGCGGCAGAAACGGCAGCAATACAACTACATGCGCCGAACGAAAATCTGTAATAAAAAGTAAAACACGACCAAATACCGCGTCAATGGCACCAATTGCAATGCCAAGGAGCAGCGCAGATAGCACATACAAAAATGTTTCTTTTGCTTTTTTCTTTAATCCCTGTAAATCATGTGACAGATTCATGGTTTTCCTCTTCTTTCATAATCCCTTTTTCGTCTCTTACATGCGACATATGAACAATTGATTTACTGCTACATCTATCCTGCATCAATCCTTCCCCTGCACATACTCAAAATCTTACAGCAAATAAAAAAGCCGATGGTCTCTGCGATCAAACAATCGTAGAAGTCATCAGCTTATCGTTCAGCAGTTCAGGGAAATTCCCTTGGGAGAACTTCATTCCCATTGACAGATTACTCCTTTTCCCATAAAAAATCAAGAAAAAAAATTTTGGGCCACATGTTACAATCTGCTGCTTTTGTAACTTACATCCCGGATTTTTCATTGCTACAATAAGGGTATCATGAATGTATGCAAAGGAGACGATTACAACTATGGCAAACAGAATTATGTTAAATGAAACATCTTATCACGGCGCAGGTGCAATTCAGGAGATTGCAACCGAGGCAAAAGCACACGGATTCCAGAAAGCTTTTGTCTGCTCTGATCCTGACCTGATCAAGTTTGGTGTAACAAAAAAGGTAACAGATGTACTGGACAAGAATGGTCTTGTGTATGAGATTTATTCCGATATCAAACCAAATCCAACCATCCAGAATGTCCAGCACGGTGTACAGGCATTCAAGGATTCCGGTGCCGACTACCTCATTGCAATCGGCGGCGGCTCTTCCATGGATACTTCCAAAGCCATCGGTATCATCATTGCCAATCCAGAATTTGAAGATGTGCGCAGCTTGAGGGCGTAGCTCCGACTAAAAAACCATGTGTACCGATCATCGCTGTTCCGACCACCGCTGGTACTGCGGCAGAAGTTACCATCAACTACGTCATTACCGATGTGGAAAAGAAGCGTAAATTTGTATGTGTTGACCCACACGATATGCCAATTATCGCAATCGTAGATCCTGAGATGATGTCTTCCATGCCAAAGGGACTTACTGCTTCTACCGGTATGGATGCCCTGACACACGCCATCGAAGGATACACTACAAAAGCAGCCTGGGAAATGACAGATATGTTCCACCTCAAAGCCATTGAGCTGATCTCCAAATCCCTGCGCAGTGCCGTTGCAAACGAAAAAGAGGGACGCGAAGGCATGGCACTCGGCGAGTATATCGCGGGTATGGGATTTTCCAATGTCGGACTTGGAATCGCACATTCCATGGCACACACACTCGGTGCTGTCTATGACACTCCACACGGTGTTGCCTGTGCAATGATGCTCCCAATCGTTATGGAATACAATGCCGACTGCACCGGTGAAAAATACCGTGAGATTGCACGCGCCATGGGTGTCAAAGGTGTCGATGAAATGTCTGTGGACGAATACCGCAAGGCAGCGATTGATGCCGTACAGCAGCTTTCCGTCGATGTCGGAATTCCGACAAAACTGGAAGCACTGAAGGAAGAAGACTTACAGTTCCTTGCAGAATCCGCATATGCCGATGCCTGCGCACCTGGAAATCCAAAAGATGCCAGTGTGGAAGATCTGAAAGCTCTGTTCCGTAAACTAATGTAATTTCTTGCAATTCAATATAAAGTGGACTGTAAAAAAGTCACTGATGAAAGAAACGCCAGTTCCGGCAAATACCGGTTCTGGCGTTTTAAATTATAGACAAAGTGGAAGCGTTTTACAGCTTCTTTCTATATTAATCCCAGTTTTTGAAATACTTCCCTCAGCCGCACAGACATGGATTCGGTCAGCGCATGTGCCAGCTCTTCTGGCGTACATTTCCGATACCCGAGCACCCACTGCACCGTCATATAAACCGAACCAAGACAATACATTTCCAGTTCAAACTGCAATTCGGTGGAAATCTTTCTTCCTGTCCGGCTTTCGATCTGCTTTGTGTAAAACTCCTGAATCAGTTCAAAATCATGATCTCTCAGGCAATTCTGCTGATCATTTTTGAATGCCGCCCGAAAAAACAACTGCTCCATCTGAATGTATTCAAATTTATTGACAAGGCTCTCGTAGACGGTTCTTCCTTCTCCCATGTGCTCAAATGATTCCAGCAAAATCTTATCAAAATACCAGTTGATCAGATCATATTTATCCTGAAAATTCCGATAAAATGTCTGACGCGTCAACCCACAGGTTTCTACAATTTCTTTTACGGTTATTTTTTCTACCGGTGCAGTGCGCATACATTCTTTCATGGCATTCGCCAGCTTATAGCGCACACCGTCATTCTGCTTTTGTGGTTCCATGTTTCCCCCAGTCTGGCAAGTTTCTCTTTTGGTTTATTATTGTCTATTATACTATATCTGCATAATTTTTTCATCTGTTCGTTTTCTTTTAAATTGCTGTTTAACTGCGTGGTCTGGGACCTTTGGGGTTTGGCAGGAGGGACGGATTTGTGGGGAAGTTGGTTTGGGTATAAGGTTTCTCGATGCGACGGAAGAAGGGGGACATTCTCTTTCTACAGAAAATTGCAAGTTAGCGCCGATATTGATTTCAGGTAAGTTTGACAAATATTTTACTTTTATGCCATTAACGTTACATGATGGAACTACGGCGCAGTTGCAAATTTGTTCTTCCGAAAGAAATGTCCCCCTTCTTCCTGTTGGCTGGAGATAATATAATTGAGAAACATATTTCCGCAAATCCTGTCTGTGGAACAAATATAAGGGCACCAGAACTTGCAGTTAAAGGCGCTCCCGGAAGGAAATGCGTGCAATGAGCGTTTACGGCAATGAGAAAAAGCGCACCAATACCTGCCAATAGGTAGGTATAGAAGTGCGCCCTTAGTTCCTAAGGGATACTTACTTGACCTTTATTTCGTGTTCTACATAAGTCCAATCATTATCAACAGCATTATTCTTTACTTGCCAACCAGCATATTTTCTAACTCGATATGTCTTCAAAACATTTTTCTCATCAAAGTACTGAAGAGCAATTGTATCAAATGACATAGCTTCTGTGTCCTCATAGGAAATTTTATACAGATAAACACAGTTCTCTCTTTTTATGCTTGTTGGTTCAATGACAAATGAATACGATCCATTAGTGTCACCATAATAATGTTCTTCTTCATGCGTTATCTCAGAATTAGTCTTAGATGTAGTCTGAAGATAATTAATCTGGATCATCTTGGCAACAACTTTGTTTTCTTTCATCAGAACCAAAGTAACATCTCTCATAATACGAGCTCTCTTAGATGTATTCTCTATTTCAAAGATTGTTGGTATGAGAAAAGTCAACCCTCCTCTGGATTGTCATATATTCCCCAGCCTTCTCTCCCCATATTTTTTAGACAATTAAATTTCGTATATATGCACATTTTTCCATACTTTTCATTTACATTTTGGATAAATATCATTGCCACACTACTACAAATTCCGACAAGTGCACCTATAACCAACAAAATCACTTCATTCCAGTCGATACCTATTGTATTCATTATTATATCCTCTTTGCAGTTCCTTGTATTTTAATTCTATTTACCTCACCATTGCCACAAATCTTACAGATACATGGAGCATCTAATACACTATCAAAATCTGCGGAAAGGCAAACTGGGCATAGATCATAATCTTTCATAGCTGTGGCTTGTCTCTTATTATCTAGTGATGCTCTTATCTGATATTTTGCCGGATTATTACCTAAAATAAAGTCTGGTAGAAGAAAAATAGTAGTTTTAACTTTCAAAAAATCTGATTCTTGATACGCTATATCTATATAATCATATCCATCATACATAAATATGACATACCTACGCTCGCGCTCTTTTTCCCAGTTTTCGTCCTTAACCGAGAGAATCCAATATTGCATTATTTCTTCAAGGAAATCATGTTTCTCAGAATCATCCATTTTGAATAATGAAATTATTTTGCACAAGAAAAGAATCTCTTCTTTTGCCATTTCTTTATCATATAAAACATCAAATGCAATAACTTGTGAAAAGGCCGGATACGTTTGTTCTTCTTCATTGTGCCCTAAATGAATTGGAGCTAACAGTTCTACGAGTCTGTCATTTTTGTAACCATATACACATTCTCCATACTTTTTTTTCATAGTATCATCATCATAGTTTTTACAAAAAGACGATACATAGTAGTGTCTAGTCCTAGTAAACTCAATATTCTTAGCCCAATCTGTTTGCATCCAAGTTATATCTTGGAATAATTCAGGAATTACTTTTTCTTCTCTACTGTCGTTTAGAAGTGTTGTCTCTCGTATCCATATTTCATGATTAGAAATGCTTTTTAAAGCAACCTCGGAAGAAATATATTTGGCAACAAAATCTGAATTATAGTCATACCGGGACTTAAGTATAAAATTGCTGATTGTAGTCATAAGAACTCCCTTAAGCGGGCGTTCCATTGGGTGTTCGCCAATATCTGATACTAATTTTGCCTCCAATTCAAATAACTTTAATAATTCTGATCGAGAGAAAGCCCATATACCATTTCTTTTTTTGCATTCAAAGTAACTAATATCATTCATCATGGTAACGAATGCATGGGTAAGATAGAATAAATTTTCATAATCTATATTTACCAGTGCTTCCCCAATAACCTGCATGATTTTATCAGCAAAATCCATATCCTTATCAACAGTAAAATTCAGATAACACATATAATATAGTTTTAACGAAGGTAGCAGCTTTTCAAAATAATTGATTTCTAACTTATCTCCTAATCCCATATATGCAACATTCTTCTGCAATCGTCCAAGCAAACCTACATGTTCATAAAGGTAAGCTTTGAGTACATTACAGTTCATAGCAGTTGCGTGAATAAAAAGAAAATTAATCATTGTAACTTCATATTCTGAATACCTGTATAATCCTAATAGCGACTTCTGATTCAAATCATAATTATCAGCTAACGCAACAAGTACCTCTTTGTTTTTATATGACGGATCTTTGATGAATTTTTTTAGTGATATATAAATATTCTCAAGCTCACATTCTTTAGCATTCGCTGGCCAATTCTCTGGTTTTTCAATTCCGTCAAAAATTTCCTCGCCAATCATCGTTTTCCTCCGCAGTTAAACTCAAACTAAAGGACGCTGGAGCCCCTCGATTTACAAAGCCACAAACTCTTCATTATCCTTCATCTCAAGTCTATATAATTTATTCTTTCGGTACAGGGATAAAAACTTCCTTCAGTGGAATCATATCTCTGTACTTATCATCCAATTGTTTATAATATTTCAAGAACAGCCCAACAAACTCAGGTCCATTGATACCGCGAATTCTCGGATTATCCTCCAAGAATTTCTTTGCATTCTTCGTATAATCAGAAAGCGTTACAAATAATCCATAATCACCTTCATGCATAAGTCCCTTTAATGCCTGGATACGATCCTCCTGAATCGCAGAATTAACACTCTTCACTTGGACCACTATTCTTGGCGGCAGCTCATCTTTATAAGCAATAATATCTATGCCATGATCTCCGCCTTGCTTTGATAGCTTAGTCCTATATCCCATTGCCTGTAGTAAATTCGCCACAACTTTCTCAAAAGGATATCCCTTCATCTGCTTGCTAAGCTCTTTAAGTACATAATCTGTTGTGGATTCTTTGATTTCTTCAGCTGTTACTGCAACCGTCTCGTCTTCTGTTTCATCCGAAATGTTTTTCTTAAAATTTTTGTCCAGTGCCGACAGAAACTCATCAGCATAATTTTTTACAGCAAAGAAAGATAATGCAGATCCAATCTCATATAATGCTCCTTGAGAAAATGATGTTCTCTGAATATGCTTCAGCCATTTTACATCACGTTGCTGAACATAATCATTCTCAGTTCCATCATATTTATACTCGCTCTCAACGACACCAATATTTATTATACGATCAAGCTTGGATGGAAACACAATATAGTCTCCAACCTGCACTTCATTAACAAATCGATAAAGCATTCCTGCACAAGTAGGTATTGAACCTGGTTTTGCATCAGGATACGCCTCAGCATATGCCGCCTTGAACGCATCTCGTGAATTATTCAGCCTAGATAAGTCTCCCATTTCCGGCCATCCTATTGCGATCTTATTCCCATGTAAAAACATATTGTCATCCATTGTATGGATGCCCCAAACTCTCTTCTCTTCCATAAATCCTCCTGTTTTAATCTTTACGCCACCTGCTTGTATCTCATAAACACATACCCAAATATCAGCTTGCGATATTCAAATATTCTCTGGTCTGAATAACTCTCCGGCAGTTCTTCCCACAGAATCTTTCCAATCAGTGTGTCTACCTCAGCCTTAGTCTCCTGCTTGTCTGTCCAATGATCAAGTTCTGATATTTTGCCTTAATCTTATCCAACAAATCTACAGCAACCTTCTTGATTTTCTTGATGTCCTCTTTGGAAAGATTTTCGTCAAAAAGCATATCATACATAGAAAGTTCTTCATCACTACTGAAGCCTTCACGAACATACCGCTGTTCCTCTTCATTCATGGAATTTGCCAGATCCATCAGTTCCATAAATGTCTTTTCAATATTGACCCTATCCTGCTCCGAATTATATTCCTCAATAATCTGCTGATATCGTATGTAATAATCCACTCTGCGAGGATTCTCCCTTATCATGGCATCCAGCCTGACTTGAATCAATTCATCCAAATCCATGAATGCCAGATTTTTCTTTTTAACTTTGGCAAACTCTCTCCGCAATAAATCAAAGTCAATTTTGCTGATATCAAAACATTTTGCAAATCCACGATCATCCGGTGTTCTCTCAATCATGATATAATCACCCAGAATTTCGTTAATCTGCACCATGAGATCTGTATTATCAACATGCTTCTTCTTTTTCTTTAATTCATCAACAATGGCAATTATGGCATCTTTTCTTTCACGGTCTGCCTTGGAAATATCATCACGATCCAGATATTTCATCATGCGGTTAAGTTCATTGCCGTATGTCATAAACTGCTTCTTTGATTCCCTAGAATCGGATGCTGCATTAGCCGCTGTCAGTAGTAAGGAAATCTTTGCAAAATCCTTTGCATATACCAGATCATCCAAATCGAAATCTTTGGAATCCAGAAATTCATCAGCCGCTGCAATTGTCTCAAGCACTCTTTCTATCAGTTCACCCTTGTCAATCGTCGGGTCAGTACTTCCACCACCTACATTAGCGGTATAATCAGCAAGTGCCTTTCGCAATGCTTTTACAATACCTATATAGTCAATAATAAGACCATTACTCTTGCCTTCTGCCACGCGGTTTGCCCGGGCAATTGTCTGCATAAGAGTATGTGCCTTGAGTGGCTTGTCCAGATACAGACATGACAAACACTTCACATCAAAACCGGTAAGCCACATTGCACAGACAAATACTACTCTTAGCGGATTGTCTTTGTCCTTGAATTCCTTATCTAGCTCACGTTTTTCCATCTTTTCACGATGATATTTGATATCCAGATTCCACTTTTTAAAGGTTTGAATTTCATTCTGTTCCTGCGAGATAACAACTGCCATCTCCGTTTCTTTCATCCAGTTCAGTTTTCTCTCAAGTTCCTGGACTTCCTGCTGTGATGCTGTCTGTATCTGCTTTTCTAAAGCTTTGATATCGTCCTGCCAATATTTCTGTGCAAAGTTATACATACGCACGCAGCTAACTTTATTCAAGCAGACAAACATAGCCTTACCACTAGTCCACAAATCAGAGTAATGTGAAACAAAATCTCTGGCCACAGACTTAAGTCTCGGTTCAGCAGTAAGTAAATGGATTTCCTTTTCAAATTCGTGCTCCAGCTTCTCTTCCTGCTCAGGATCAAGATCCGCAGCTTCAATGGCATCAAGAATTTTGTCCGTAATATCCGGATTATTGATATCCAGAATCTTTTCTCCTCGATTTTCATAATATAGAGGGACAGTTGCCTTATCTTCTACCGCACGCTTAAAGTCATAAATGGAAATATATCCACCAAAGGTTCGCTCCGTAATATTGTCATTCGAAAGAAGCGGTGTGCCGGTAAATCCGATTCTTGAAGCAGTTGGCAGCAATTCCACCATATTGTCAGCAAAAACTCCATACTGACTCCTATGAGCTTCATCAGACATGATAATAATGTCGTGATCCGGTATGATTGGCTCGTCCACCTTCTTATTAAATTTCTGTATCAGAGTAAAAATAAAGCTCGGATTTCCCTTTAACTTATTGATTAGATCCTCCCCACTTGTAGCAATAAATTTGGATGCCTTCGTTTTGCCTAATAACCCACAGTTTTCAAAAGTATCCGAAATCTGTGAATTTAGTTCTTCACGGTCTGTAAGCACCACAATAGTAGGCGATCCTGTAAATTTTCTTCGAATCTTCTGAGACAGAAAAACCATGGAATAGCTCTTGCCGGAGCCTTGTGTATGCCAGAACACACCAAGCTTACCATTATTCAGCTTACGTGCCTCATAAGCCCTGACAGCTTCGTTTACACCTAGATACTGATGATTTCTCGCAAGTATTTTAACTGTTTTACCTCCAGAATGATCAAAAAGAATAAAGTTCTCCAGAAGATCTAGGAAGTTCTCTTTCTTACAAATTCCACGCAACATTGTTTCCAGAGCTACACTTCCCTGCTCCTGCTCGGAAAGTCTTTTCCACTCATGGAAGAATTCATACTTACTGCCCAGTGTACCAACCTTGGCTTCTACACCATTGGACAACATTAGAAATGCATTGTAATAAAACAGTTGCGGAATGGTATCCAGGTAATCGGTGTAATTGTCTGTATATGCATTCTGAACATCCACAGAATTCTTCTTTAGTTCTACAAAGAGAAGCGGAATGCCATTTACAAAACCTACAATATCTGTTCTGCGGCGATAAAGATCACCATGAATTTTCATTTCTTTCACAGCCAGGAAATGATTTCTCTCCATATCATCCGGATGCTGGAAATCAATAATCATTGCACGCTTTTCTTCAGTCTGACCGTTTGGCTTCTTCTCAGTAACCGGAATTCCATCACGAATATATGCATACTTTTCTTCATTGATCTGCATCAGAGATGCGGATGAAAGATGCTTCTCAAAGGTATTCTGAGCTTCTATAACCTGAGCATCTGTAATCCACGGATTGAGCGTACGAAGAGCTTTCTGAAAATAACGAACTAAAAGAATGTCCTTGTAGGAACTTCTTCCAAATGTTCCATTCTTTCCAAGGATTTCCTGATTATAAGCAAGTTCTACCTGCCAGCCCAGTTCATCAGCAAGCAGGTGTCCTGCACTCTCTTGCACTAATACGTTTTCTGAGTAATCATAGCTCATAGAAGTCAACTCCTTTCTTTGAGATTTTATCCTGTAGGCAAAACTCTTCATTGATTTTAATTACAAGGATTACGAACATTTTTAATAAAACAATATAGTCATTTTGCTGATGTCTTTTGTCTAAAGGATTCGTGTCATGTATATATCGATTCCGTAGGTCAAGACCATTGGAAAATTCAGACTTATTTAATACATAATTAAAATACTCCCATTCAGACTCCGATAACAATGAACTTTCCACCCTGATTTCACCTTCGCTAATGAGTTTTCTTAATATGTCACTATCTTTATATTGCAAACAAATAACGCCCTTATCATTTAATTCTTTCAGAATCCATATTCGCTCATAATTCAATGCTAGCATTCCATCACTTACATAGACAACTCCACGTTCTAATAACCAATTAAGTTCGTCAAAGTTGTATTCTTCTATCTCTTCTGGCTTTACATTTTCCAATCGTAGTAATTCAAAAAAAGTATTATACTTGCTTCCAGTTTTCTCAGTATATGAAAGCATACATTGATCAGAAAACATGTCATGCATTTCTCGCACAATTTCATTGCTATTCGCATATGCATACTTATTTTTAATTAAACTCGGAATTTCTTTATATCTGACAGAGCCCGATATCATTTCATATAATTCTCTATCAATCTCTCCTTCTTCGCAAAAAAGCTTAAACTGCTTAGTCTCCCCATCCATAACCGTAGCCACACGCTCATACTTACTAAGAATACTGTCGCTCTTCTCCGGCATATTACATATAAATCCATTTGCACCAAATTCATTTTTTATGTAAACTTCAAAAAACCATTTAATAATATCTTCTAAATAGATATCACAACTATTAAGGACACCAACGTAACCATGCATTTGTATATTGGAAAGTGCATTTAACAGTTCAAAAGACTGCCCTTTTTGATACATTCCATTTCCTTGAGTAGAAAACAGATTCTCAATAATCCCTTGTTTCAAACTTCCTGCAGTAAGTGAACATCTCATATAACCATCTGTATACGCAAATAGATAAATAAAATTATTTAATAGAGTAGGATAGTCCAGATTATCTTTTATCCAATTAGAATTGTATTTTGCTGTAATGACACCAGCCGAAAAAACCACTTCACAATCTGGGTTTTCAGGGGAAAACGATACATTTATGCCTGTTTCATGTTTAATCACCGGCATTGTATTTTCATCCCAATAACGCTCATACCTCTTCTTAGCAAGATGCTTAAGTTTTACGTCAACTTCAAATTCTTTCGGATTTTTTGACTTACCATTCATGATTAAGTCTAAAATATTTGCATTTACTATATCCCCATTAATATAAGCCTTTACAGTATTATACTTATCCTCACGTGTTAAGCCTTTAGGCCAATAATACTTAGTCTTTCCATTATCTTTCCTCAAATAGAAATCAACAATAAATCGAGCTCCGAACTCTGGGGTTTTGAGCATTTCTGTAATCTGGACATCAAACTTCTCAACTAGATTTTTATTTTCCAAGAGCTTGTTCGGTGACATATGAAGCCCTTCTGCAATTTCTTTAAAATGCTCCATAGAGATTTTCTCATACACTTTGTATATGTAAAAATATTTCCAGAATTCATCCCAAAACATAACTTCGCATGCATCATATATAGAAACAATCTTGTTTTCCGAAATACTTAAAAAAAATGATTTCACTTCTTTTTCAACATTTCGGGAAAGTTCTTTATTTTTCAGATAGCAATCATCACTCCAACCATTTACATGATCGTATTTATCAAAAAATTGTTTAATGCTGCTTAATTCCAAAACTCTATTTACATCGGATAAATCCAGTTGATTTTTTACATAAGAATCCAAGACATGTGGGATTTTTTCTTCTTCACCTGCAAAACAGTATTTTATTGAAAAGTATTCTCTCGCTCTTGGTTTTTTCAACAATTTACACCTCTATTTCTCCATTCATTAGTTTTGGTAGTAGTCTATCTCTAGCCTCAACTAATTGCTGAAGTTGCATATCAACCACTTCGATTTTCTTATCTAATGCTGCAGCTATTTTTTCATATGCTGACATTATTTTCGCATCTGGTATCACAAACACTTGATTTAATAATTCATTTTTAGAAATTGATGCAAATATCGCTCCATTTCCTAAAATATCATCCTTAAAAAATCTTTCTTTCAGCGCATAAAAGAGATAGCTCTGAAATCCTGATTTACTATTGATAGCTGCAATACCTCTCCCAATCACAATCTTATTCTTAGTAATGTTAAGTCGCCCAACAGGAGCTCTAACACTGAACAGAATACTGTTTGCCTCCGCAACTTTTGTAAAAGATGTCGAGTAAGTATCATCTTGCACAAATCTTGCTCCATATGATCCTACTCCTTGATGAAACGGTAAGCCTTTATGCTCTTTATTATAAAATTCCGATTTCGGACTCTGTCCCATAATAACATCAGCAATTTCGTCAAGCTTCTTTTTTTTCCACTCTACAGGCACTCCATCCACAATTTTGCAATTCTCATATCCAGGAAATCTCAAATCAACAAACCATTCCTTGTATAGACGCTGTGCTGCTTCTTCAAGGAGTTTAATTTGTTTCTGATTGTTTTCTATGAGATTATCAAATGTTTCTAGATAAGCCCCAATTCTTTGTTGTACAATCAATGGTGGTTTATCTATAAGTACTTCCTTTAATTTTTGCCCCGGCATATGCATAATAGTGGCACCTGTATAATATTGCTTCAATGCTCCCTGTTTACCTGCCAATAGAAACCAGTAATATACAAATCTGAAATCCATAATATCGTGAACACGGACTCTATGCAGTGCTTTTTGAATTTTCATATTCGGAATTTGTTCTTTCCAAATAGCGCATCTACCGGGTTCTCCACCTTCACAAATAATCAAATCTCCATATTTGATTCCATATTTCTCATCCTCATCATCTTCGAAACGCATTTCCTGAAGATTATCTAAATCAAAGAATCCCCATCTTACATTTACATTAGCAAGATAAGGTTTATAGCTACCTTTGTTCTTCTTTTGATCCAGCATTTTTCCCAAACACGATTCAGTTACTTCCCCTAGTTTCACTTTTTCCCAACTCATAACCCCATCTCCTTCATATTGTTTGAGATGGTATTCATCAAATCATTGGATTCAGCCTGCAATGATAATAATTCCCGATGGATTTCAAGCATTCTATCTTCAAAATCAACACCATCATCTTCAACCGGAGCTACCCCTACGTAAGCACCGGGAGTAAGAGACCACCCTTTTTCTTCGATTTCTGTCAAACTTGCCACTTTGCAAAGTCCCAGGATATCTTTATATTCTCCTTCGCCAAACTTCTCATATAGCCAGACGGCTTCCTTAGCCACAGTAATCTCATCATTCTTTGCAACTATCATTTCATCGTATTCGGTTCGGATTCGTTTTTTATCCTTTCTATCAGCATGTTCTACTTCCAGCTTTGCCCGTTTCTGCAAGTCCTTTAATTCGTTCTTTAAAAGCTGCAAAGCATTCTCAAAAGGAATCTCCTGTCCTAGAACTTTTCTGTATTCCTGCAATAAAGCTGTATACTTGTCCATTTCTCCACGATATAGACATACTATGGCATTCAGATTCTTTAACTGCCACTCGTTCCACTCATTCAAAGTGCGGTCTACTACGGTATAATAATTTCTCGCATCAACAAACAGAACCTTATCCTTCAGTTCCTCAGCCTTTCCTTTATCAAAGAACCATAGAGAACATGGCAGACTCTTCGTATAAAAGAAGTTATTGCCTACAGAAACCATCACATCCACATGTCCTGTCTTCACCAGTTTTTCACGAATATCCTTATCGCTCCCCTGACTGTCAGTTGCAGAGGAAGCCATAACAAATCCTGCACGGCCTGTTTCATTCAAGTATGCATAGAAATAAGAAATCCAAAGATAGTTTGCATTTCCGATTTCCTTATTTTTGTTTTCCTTTGGCATACCAAAAGGCAGCCTTCCGGCATTGGCAGCTGTTTCTGCCTTTACCTTATCTACATTAAACGGTGGATTTGCCATAACATAGTTACACTTGCCTTCCAGATGATGAGCATCATGATAGAAACTGTTTGCTTCATCACCAGATTTGATTACACCGGTAAGTCCATGAACCGCCATATTCATAAGGCAGAGCTTAGCATTATATTCTACCTTCTCCTGTCCATAAAAAGTCATACTCTTATTAGCCTGAAGTCCAGTCTCATTTACGAAATCACCAGTCTGCACAAACATACCGCCTGATCCACATGCCGGGTCCAAAAGTATTCCGTTCTTTGGTTCAAGGATATTTACAATCATTTTTACCAGTGATTTTGGGGTAAAGAATACACCATCGTCAGACGCAATGTTTTTTGCAAATTTATTCAGAAAGTACTCGTAGATACGTCCGATTACATCTCCACCCACTTCATCCAATGCATTGTTATTAAAGATTCTGAGCAACTCACCAAGAAGCTCATCCGAGAAATCAGTGTAGCTTTTAGGAAGAACACCTGTCAGCTGGTCACTCTGCTGTTCCACCAACTCCATGGCGTTATTTACCACTTCACCCAGGCTCCCCATGGTCTGTCCTGATACATTCAATAGTCCCAAAGAAGCAACATTTTCCGGAAGATTTACCAGATAATCAAACTGCGCCATTTCAGGAAGGAACAATGCGCTCTTAGCCGTGAAATCACTTGCCACCACCGGCATCTTACGACCATTTCTTACCGGCCTATCCTTTAATATTTCTTCCTCAACCATTTTATATCTGCTGTATGCATATCTAAGGAACAACAGGCCCAGTACAGGCATACAGTACTGATTCGATGTAAGCTTTGATCCAGCTCTCAGGAGATCCGCAGACTCCCACAAATCTGCTTCCAGCTTCTTAATACTTGCGTTATCCATTTATCTTTATCCTCTGAAATTAATTACTTTTAATCTGTTCAAGCTTTCTGGCCTTACGCGGGTCTATCGGCTTTTCTGTTCCGACCGGTATAAACCACATTCTGCCTTTCTGAATGGCACCTTCAATTCTTCCTTCCTTGCAATATATCGCTACCCATCTCTGGGATACATTCCACTTTTCTGCGCATTCTGCTGAAGTCAAATATTCCATGTGTTTTCCTCCAAAAATGTGTAAAAACTCCTCTTTCATTATATTCTATTGAGCGAATACTTTCAATTAAATTCTTCTTAGAAACGAACACTTTTTCACCAACTATATTTCATACATTGTTTCGCACTAAAAAAGCACCAGTTTCCTGATGCTTCAAAACTTTCACATGTAATTAATCATGCTCTGTACTATATAATTTCTCGCTTATCAAATGCTTGATATTATCTGGAATCATTTTATTCTTATCTTCTACCAATAATGTATCATACTTTGCAATGCTTGCATCTTTGGAGAAAATAAAATCAACGATTTCCCCATCCTTACTCTTTTCGACAGATGAATCCTCCACTCGAAGTGACATAGGAAGAAAGAAGTCATTAATCTTATTCCCATTAACATCTATATTTTCTGTAAGTCCCAACGTAAATTCCAGATTAGTTACACTCACCTTGTATATGATTGTAACTGTCTGCATATCTTTAAGGATACATACCATATCATTTGTCAACTCTGGTATTCTCTTTAAGCAAGGCAGCTTCTTTCTTGCATTTGCATAAGGATGTCTTGCATCAAAATAGAACTGGCTATTTGTAAGTTTTGCCTTCTTTGCATTTTTATAGAAGTCCTTTGCCGAAAGTTTTGTCTCGACTCCTGTTAAGTGAAGAAAATGATCTACTGGAAAAGAAACTTCAAAAAAATCTTCCCCATATACATATAGAAATGCTTTACCGGCCAAACTCTGACTATATATTGCAGCTGAATCTATAATGTCCTGTCTAATTGCATTTTTCTTATCTGCTTTTGTCGCCATTTACCCCTCATATGTAAAGAGGAGTGTGATACTTAACCACACTCCTCTAAAAATTTCTTTTGAAAAAGAGTTTTCTGCTGGTTGTCAGCCTCGGTACCCAATTAAAATACCCATAACGACGTGGAAATCATTAAGTCCCCCACGTGGACTACAACTTTATCCAAGCTGCCAAGCTCGATGCCCAGTTAAGACATCTAATGAGATGGAAAGTTATCCTGCTCCATCTGCAGCCCAACTTTTAACGATGCTCTTACATCGAGAACATTTCTGTTCCTACTTTTAGTATACTCAATTCAGTGAAAAAATCAACCCTACTGGGTATTTCTAATTATTTCCAAATGTCCCCTTTTCAAAATCTATAAAATAAACTCCTTGTTTTAGGGACCTCTTTCTTGATTTTTGATAGATTTTGATTGGATTAGAAAACAAAAAAGTCTTACCTGGTTGCGCATGAAAGTCAGAGGCGTGGTGAGCTCTGTTATTACTAATATATAACTTCTGTTACTGCTGTCAAGAGACTTTTTTATCGAGGGCAGTCAATTAACAAAATTTTGCCTTTCTAGGAACCCGTATAAAATAGGGATACAACAGGGGGTACAAATCACTTTCCACTTCCCACAAATCTTTGATTTTAAGGCATTTCAGGCAAAAGTACAGTTTCTGCCGTGGTATCTATCCCAATAAATTTCATGTAAAAGATACCATTGCGGTACCTACACGTTGAAAATTTAACATTCAGATACCGGAAAGTCTCTATAGATCAAAAATTGCCTTTCCAGATACCGCTTTTTCTAAAAAAACGGTATCTGGAAAGGCAATTTTTACTATATAGGTGACATTTCCTGATTTCAAGCATTAAAATTTCGAAAAACCGTCACCTAAAACTTTAATTTTTCATCTATAGATACCCGGCCTTATCATCAAGTGATTTAACAGGGTATTTTTATGTTTATTCCAGTTCATGGGATTCGTAGCTCCTTTTGAGGCGTCCCCTTAACTGCAAGTTCTGGTGCCTTTATGTTTGTTCCACAGACAGGATTTGCGGGCATCATTCTTTTTCTTATAGTTTTCCAATCCACAGGAAGAAGGGGGACATTTCTTTCGGAAGAACAAATTTGCAACTTGCTCTGGCACTCACAACCCATAGTGAATTGCGTAAACTGAAAAACTCTACTCCACGTACCTGAAACCAACGCCAGAGCTAACTTGTAAATTTTTCTGGAGAAAGAGAATGTCCCCCTTCTTCCGTCACATAGAGAAACCTTATACCTAAACCAACTCCCCCGCAAATCCGTCCCTCTGAAAAACAAAAGCCCCCAGACCACGCCGTTAAACAGCAATTTAAATGATCAATGCGAAATATCCCCAATCCCAGATCAGCTCTGCAAAACTATTCTCCAGATACTCGCGGATATCCTCATCCTCATACCCGGTCATACGAGAAATCACCACCATATACTCCCGCACCATCTCATAATCGAGTGCCTCCTCTGCTGGTATCCCATCTGCATCCAGACACCATTTCAAAAACAGACTCTGCCGGATTGCCGCATACGCAATCGCAATCCACTGCATCTGCAGCACCATGTGCTCCAGATTATCTGCCTCTTCCGGTTCCGTCTCAAAATTCTCTGGCAAAATCAGATCCGAAAACACTTCGTTTCTGAGGAAATTACGAAGCAACGGTTCATACGATGCAAATGCATTCCGAAACTGTCTCCACCGATCCCAAAGCTGTCCTGCCTCATTTTCCCCCTTAGTGCATCCATATCTTCTCCCACATGGATTCCCTGCCTTCCGAAAATTTGGGAATAATATTCTGCCTGTGTAATCACAGGTGTCAAAAACTTCTCATACAGTCCCTCTTTCCGGTAATTGACCGCCAGATCCTGCAGAAGTTCATTGCATTCTTCCCAGGTTTCCAGCGAAGAGATTGTGCTCTTTGCCTGTGTGATTGCGGTGCGCAGTTGCTGCAGCGTCTCCGGAGAAAAATATTCTTCCACCAGTTCCGGTGTGATGGGCTGATTTTTATACAACTCCAACAGAATATAAAAACTTTCCAGCAGAGCCTCCTCAATAGAAACCGTATGATCCCCCAGTAACGCCAGAATATGTTCCCGGATCAGAAACGCCATTTTATTTTCGTCTTTTTCCACACACATGGTATGTTCCGACACATTTGTCCACGCGTTTTCACTTGAAATGTCTGCATTGCAGTGCACGACCGATGGAAACGTAATCTCTTTATGCCTCCACAGATCAATCACCGCCGGACACCCCGGCATCAATGTATCTTCTTCATGATCTGCAAACCGGTGCACTTCCCGTGGAAATGTCGTGCAGGTTTCCGAGAGAATCGAATCCCCATACGACAAAACCAGACGACACAGTTTGTCTTTGGCAAGAAATGGGCATCGATGCTCCTCGTCCAGCCGGATAACCCGGATTCCATCTTTCATACAAGTATAAGTGCTGAGATTTTTCCCACAATTTTTTACATCTCCAGATACCTGATCCAACGACTGGCTTTTTGCGCATCCCGGTATCGTATCCGGCGGAGGGACTTTCTTCCATCTGCGGTTCGTATCCGCATCCACCGCAATCTTCCACTCCTGACAGCAGGTAATCGGACACTGGCCGGCAATGCAGCTGAATTCATCATAATAATCCGGACGAATTTTCTTTCGTTCTGTTTTCATATATCCTCATTTCTACATATGCTTGTTCAGTACTCTCCATGCAATGGCATAGACAATAAGAAACAGACAGATCATACACGACATCAGCTTACTGATCATCGGATCATACAGTCCTCCAAAAAGAAAGGCAAAATACATTACAATCAGAAGCACAAACGCTGCCATCCTTAACGCACGCGACCCAATCTCAATATTTCTCTCGTCCGTTACCTGCAGTCTTGCTTCCTTTAATTTCTCTTCGTCTTTCATCAGACGCTTATTGCGGATCAAAAAAACAATTCCAGAACATATAAGCCCCACACCGATCCCACAATATACACCCAGCATATAATCGTCTACTCTCATCTTTCCTGAAAATTCCATATAATAAGCGGCTGCCGCACTGATTATGCCAAGCAGAATCAATCCCAGCAGGCATTTATTTTTCGCCTGCAGCTGCTTGCGGAATTCCTCATTGTTTGTCACTTTACTTCCTGAAAATAAACAAAATCCCTTCATATGTTTTCATCCTCCTGATCAAATATAAATAATTCCTCAATGGTTACGTGAAAAAACTGTGCAAGTTTGTGTGCCAGCACTAAAGAGGCTTTGTATCTGCCTCCCTCCAGGGATATGATCGTCTGTCTGGTCACATCCACAGCATCTGCAAGCTCACTCTGGGTCACTCCCCGCTCCTTGCGCAGATCCTGAATTCTTGTTTTCATGCTTCCCCTCCTCACAGAATTTTTGTCAAGTTTGCTTTACATTATGAAGTATAGCGTACTTTACATTGTGTGTCAAGTACATTTTACATTTTCATTTCAGGATGAAGCAAAACTTTGAAAGTTTTTATTGAACAGTAACAGGCAATTGGTATAAACTGTGTATATATTGAAAATAAAGGAGAACCTATGAAATTAGAAAATTACGAAGTGCATCTGCCAAGCTATTCCATCGGCGATCACATCTACGATAAAATCGGATCGGTCTGTGAATCCTACGGAAAAACCGTGCTTCTGATCGGTGGCAGACGCGCACTCAAAGCAGCGGAAGAAAAAATCCGCACTTATGTAGCAAAAACAAACTTAGAGATCATCGGTGTCGAACGGTACGGCAGTGACTGTACCTACGAAACCGTGGAAAAACTGCGGCAGCTTCCCGTCTATCACAAAGCCGATATGGTCTTTGGTGTGGGCGGTGGAAAAGCACTAGACACCGTAAAATGTCTGTGTATCACTGACGATAAGCCGGTCTTTACGTTCCCGACCATCGCCTCCAACTGTGCAGCCTGTACTTCGGTATCCATCATGTACAACGAGGACGGCACATTCTTAAAACCGAACTTTTTTATACGGCCTGCCATGCACGCATTCATCGACACGGAAATCATTGCCAAAGCTCCTGCGCAGTATATGTGGGCGGGCATTGGCGATACCTATGCCAAATACTACGAGGCAACCATCTCTTCCCGTGGGGAACAGCTGGAACATTTCACCTCCCTTGGTGTGGCATTAAGTGTCATGTGCCGCAATCCGCTTCTGGAATACGGTGCCAAAGCACTCGAGGATCATAAAAAAGGATTATGTACCTACGATGTGGAGCAGGTTGTCCTTGCCATCGTCGTGACAACCGGAATTGCCTCCATTTTCCTGACGAAAGATTTCACCCCGGATTATAACAGCGGGCTGGCACATGCCATTTTTTATGCGCTGACCAGTTATCCGGTCATTGAAGAAAAACATCTGCACGGAGAAGTCGTGGGATTCGGCGTTCTGTTTGCACTGCTTGTCGACCAGCAGTACGAAGAATTTGAAAAAATTTATACCTTAAACCAACAGCTGCAGCTTCCGACCTCCCTGGAACAGATTGAGATTACGGAAGAACAGTGGGAGGAAAGTATGGACCACATCCCGGAAATGTCCGATATCAGACATTACCCATATAAAGTAACAAAAGAAATGCTGGCCCTTGCAATGAATCAGCTGAAAGAACGGGAGGGAGGCAGACTGATAAATGAATAAAAAATCTTCTGCCGACACCGGCACCTATTCCATCATCTTTGGTGTTGCCTTTGTCTGGTTCACCACGCATTTCGGCGGCGGATTTGCTTCCGGCGCCCAGATTTACAGTTACTATGTACGGTTCGGCATCTGGTGTCTGATCATGCCTGCACTTGCCATGCTCTATAACGGTATCTTTTTTGCCTACGGCATGCGCTTTGCCAGGAAACACGAAGTGTACGATTACCGCTCGTACAACAATGCATTTTACGGAAAATTCGCCCCGGTTTTTTCCAACCTGTTTGAAGTGCTCTATATCTGCGTCATGTGTGTCGCTCCCGCGGTTGCCTTTGCAACCGGCGGTGCAACATTAAGTACACTGACAGGACTTCCGTATCTGCTGTGTACACTGATCATCGGCATTTTCATCTTTATCGTTGCCATTTTCGGCACCGACCTGGTGCGCCGGGTAGCCTCCGTGCTTTCCATCTGCATCATTGCCGGGCTTCTGATTGTATACATTCCGAATATCATCCACGGATGGTCTGCCATCCGCGCAACCGCACAGCAGATGACAACATCCACACAACCATTCGGGAAGGCACTTTACTCCGCATTCCTTTACGGAACGTTCCAGCTGGCAAACATTGCGGTATTTGTCCAGCACGCCAAAGTATTCAAAAAACCGGGCGATGCCGTCAAAAGCATGGGGCTCGGCTTTATCATCAACGCGCTGATGATGACGATGGTCTGTCTTGGAATTATGACCGTTTCCACAAGCCCGGATATGGCAGGTATCGGCGTACCGACACTGCTTATGGTGCAAAACGGTATTGGAAAAGGATTTATGACACCGTTAATTTCCATTCTGATTATCCTCGGTGCCGTATCCACCGCCGTAAATATGGTTGCCGCCATGGTGAAACGTGTATCCGACGGACTTAAAAAACGGACCCTGTCCGGCAAAAATGATGTATCTGCCGGGACACAAAAAGCAGAAACTCCGGACATAAACACCAGAAAACGCATCTCCTCCCGTGAGATTATCATCGCACTGATCTGCTGTCTGATTGATTTTGGCATCGCACAGTTCGGGCTTCTGACACTGATCCAGAAAGCTTACAGTTTTCTGGCTTACCTTGCCATTCCGGTGATTCTTGTTCCATATATCATTCACATGATTGTGACACGAATGGATTCCAAATAAAGCAAATGTAGGAAAAAGGTCTTATTGACGAAAAACATCTTTAGATGATACGATACCTCCATATCAATAAAAAATATGGAGGTTTTATTTTATGAAAAAGTTAAAGAAACAATTTCTGGCAGCTGTGCTTACCGCAGTTATGGCAGTATGCGCTTTTGCCGGCACTACTCCTGTAGCGGCAGCAACCCTTTCTGCCAAGCAGTACATCAACAAAATGGCGAAAGCCACAGAAAAATTGAAATCCTATGAGATGAAAATGAACATGGATATGGACATGTCGGTTCAGGGAAAAACCACATCCACCAAAACCACGTCAACAACGATTGCTTTTGCCAGTCCGCTGAAAACCAAAACCGTTATGACGATGACAATCCCTTCCAACGGTAAGGACACAAAAATAAAAGTAATCTCCTACACAAAACAAAAAGGCAACAAACTGTTGCAGTACACCTCTACGGATAACAAAACCTATGAAAAATCAACACTGGATTTGTCTGACTACTCCGATATGCTCAGTTCTGTACAGACCACAGATATGTATTCGGATTTAAAAATTGTCAAAAACAGCGTAACCGTCAACGGAAAATCAACCGTACAGATTCAGGCACAGCTGAAGGGCGAAGATATTGCCGGTCTTCTTGCACAACTTGGACTTAACGGAGATAACACACAGGAACATCTTCTGATTACAGTTCTCTTTCTCCGATTACCATCTCTCTCTGGATTGATAAGAAGACCTATTATCCGGTAAAACAGACGATCGACATGAAAGACTTCATGAACGAGTATCTTAGTTCTCTTGTAGCGGATTCCGATATGTCCTACTCCAAGATTAAGACATCTGTTACATACAAAAACTTCAACAAGGCAACTAAATTTTCACTTCCGAAAGCCTGCAAATAAATGAAAGAAATGAAAAAGTTGGAATAACGACCGATTCGTTATTCCAACTTTTTACTTTCCCTGTGTACAATTCGCTGCATCAATTGCAATGACAAGCATCAGTGCCGGAATCTCATCTTCGGGATTTAAAATATTAATCGTATAGGTATCTCCCCAGTGGAACAGTTCCTTTGAAATATGCACGACTGAACTGCAGCCCGCATACACATCATAATCCCAGGCGAGGAAATCTCCCTCACAACGCCATCCGTTATAATCAATTTCATAACGCGGTTTGAAAAACGTAAATTCCTTTTGAATATTTCCAAATTCACGTCCACCGATCACAATATCAAACGAAGGAAGAAGCGTAAAAAGACGCTGCTTGATCATACCGATTTCATTTCCGGAAACATCAAATACATGGATCTGGTGCCCCAGCCGAAACAATTCTGCTTTTACAAAATACTTTTTATTTCCCGCCTCATCATAAACATCATAGGTATCCGTCCATGAAAAAACACGCTGTTTCATCAGTAATTTCATATTCTTTTTCCCTCTTTCTTCTTTTTTCCGATCTGTGGCAACGTAATATTTACCCCAAGTACCAGTTTCACAAGCCAGACAAAAAACAACAGAACAAGAATCGGTATTACACAGGAAGTCACAAGCATTACCGCAATCGCTTCTATAAACCGGTTCAGTGTATTTTCCAGATTTACTTTTGCTCCGGTGACGGTATCCTCAACTTTGTCCACCAGTCCCGACCAGAAACTACTCTTCCCACCGGTATCAGAACCACTGCTCTCCTGACTCTGTGTATCTGCCTCGCCTTTGATCTCATCCGTCGCCTGCTTTGCCGATGCAATGGTATTTTCCATGGAAGCTCCATATGTCGCATCAATCAGATCCGCAACCCTGACACTTACCGGAACTACCAGATAAACAGCCAGCCCAAACAAAACCAGCTTACAGGCAATGGTCCTGCCCAGATCTTTTTTGAATCCAAAACAAAGCGACAACAAAATACATCCGATCGGAATCAACAGTTTAAATGCTGCCAGCCCCGTAATGGTAACCAGATATTTTTCAAGATATATTGCACAGACAACTATCAGAAAATACGAACTCAGATCGGCCAGTTTATCCGCAATCGGAGTACCGGCATCTCCCGGAATAAGCGTAATTGCGGCAGAAGCAGCTGTTGCCGCTGCCGTCAGTTCCAATGCAGTTGTCTTTTTGTCATCCAGTGACTGAATCGCGTGTGCATTTATCTTCATAGTTGGAGATGAGGTGTATTTTGCAATCACACAAAATGACAGAAGTGCACACAAAAGGGGAATCAAAATCGATACGATCCACCGGATTCTCTCCCTCTGTTCTGCCTGTTTGTGGTTTCCTGACTCGTCCATTGTTCTTCCTCTCTTTCTGGTCTACGATCCCGAAGGAAGCCGCACGATGCGGGTCTTTCCTTCCTTCTTTGCGCGCATCAGTACCGGCATGTGTTTTTTGCGGAGTGCATGCACCACCGGATAAGCTGCAAACAGATCTGCCGTAACATAAACCGCTTCCGGTTTACATTCGAGTATTTGTTTTACAAACTCTTTCATATACTTTTTCCAGTCTTCTTTTTCCATCGCAACTTCCGCATACATGCCCTGTTCTTCCAGATCCGGAAGATGCGGAAGTGTCATGTGACAGATCTGTGCATCGGTCATATCCGGAATCTGCCTGAGCATATGCTCTGTTTCTTCTCTCTCGCAATTTTTTGTCTCCTGTGCCTCTCCGGCATCCCACAGACACACGATCACCGGCTTTTGCTCATATTCTTCCAGACTGATCTCACATGCCCTGATGGCATCCGCCTCGTCTCCAACCGTCATAAGAAATCCGCCCTTGTGGCAGAACCCTGCGCTGGCAAGCCCTGTAGCCTCCTGCAGTTCTTCATTTTCAAGCCCCAGCCATTGCTTTGGAAAACTGCATTTGTAATTCATGGAATCCGGTTTCTTCTGTGGCTGGATACAATATCCGCCACGATTCGACGGAAAAATAACAAACGCGATATCTGTCTCCTTCAGCCGTTTCTGACACGGAACAAATTCGGAAAGGACAAGAATCCTTGTATCTGTCAGATCTTCCCGTGCACTTAATACTTCCTCGATCTGTGCATCTGCCCGTGCATCCGCACGATAACGCGCAAATTTATTTTCCAGAATCATTCCTGCCATCTGTACCGCCCGCTGAAATTCTTTGGTCAGACCACGGGATTTTTCTTCCGCAGTCAGCGCAGGCTCAGCAGATATGCTTTCTTCTTCCTTCTGTATGTTTTTTGTGCGTCCCACACCGGATTAAAGTTTCCGATCAGTGTCGCAAGTTCATTCTTTTCTCCGGTATTATCATTGTTATCCAACGGCTGCACAAATTCTTCATCAAACCGCTGCGCTAACGTTTCCCCTAAGATTTCGCCTCCGAGTTCTTCCCAGAGCAGACCAAAGGCGGCATACGGTACTCCATTTTCACGCACACGACTGTCTCTCTGGTGATGATCATACCGCCCTCTGCCAATATCAAATACAATCCCATCATATTCTTCTGGCACACGGTTTCCTCTTGTGATTGTAATCTGCGGATTCAGATACAACAATAATGCGGATGAAAATACATCATCCGCATGAAATTTTCCGCTATGTGTAAATGCTTTTGCATTCGGTTTTTTGATCTGTTCTAATAATCCCATCTTGTCTTTCTACTCTTTTTTATTTTCTGTAATTCCCCACTCTTTTTCCATATAATCTCTGCCCATGCCTCCACCGACATCCCCGCTCACATTGCGGAGTGCAGCCATACATACGCCTCCAAGCGCACCAACTACAAGAATCCCCAGTAACATCCACATAAAAATTCCCCCTCTCCGAAAATGATATGTTTTCTTCAATATATTACACCTGTGTGATGAAGTCAACTCATTTCACAAAAAGGGGGAAAATGTGTACCTAAACAGCATGGTGTTCAGGTGCTGAGTGAACAGTAACAAATTATGAATCGATTCACACTTTTCCTTGCAGAGATTCAAAAGATATGTTATTCTATGTATAGAAAAAGGGAAAGCTAGAGAAGCGGCTTACCCCAATAATTAAAAATCTGTTTTAACAACAGCCGTCATTATTGCGAGTAATGGCGGCTATTTTCGTTTTCCCTTGAAAATCGTGTAACACAATCCAACAAGGGCGCAAATGAATATCCCTATCTGAATCAAATCAGAATATGTAACATACATTGGCAACGCCCTCCTTTCTTTCGTCTGGAGGGTTAGCCCCTCCGAAAAAGAGGGTAAGCCGCCCGGCTCTCTAGTTTCCCATGTATCTATACTATCATTTTAGAAAAAGTCTTTCAATCAAATTCTAACCTGATTGTCTTTTTATTCGTTATTGTTACTCTCTGATTACATAGAAATCCGCTGGAAAGGAGGGCTAAGCCATGAGTATTGTCGACTTTATAGCAGTGGTAAGTTTCGGCCTAACCTGCTTTGGTCGTGGATATACCTTTGGCAAAGATAACAATAAGCCACAAAAATAGCCGCCATATTACAACTCTATTTCCTCCACCTGAATCTTCTGGTTTACCATCCCCTGGCGGCTGACCAGCAGATACACCTTTAAATCCAGCTGATCTTTTGCAATTGTAAATGGCTCCTGCCGCACAATTTCTACATATGCGCCCGTCTTTTCCAGTTCTTCCTTCCGTGCGTTTGCTTTTTTCAGACACAGTGCCAGCCGTTCCTCTCCGCTTTTTCCGAACAGGCGTCGCGGATAGATGGCCGTCTCCTTTTTGATCGTTTCCGTAAGTGTTTTCACAAAGCCAAAATGAATGCTATGGTGCAGGACGTGTGCCACCCATCTGGTTACAATCGTTGATGGATGTCTGCGATAAAAGTGAATCCAGCCAACCAGCAGCCAGTCTTTCGCCTGCTTCGCCAGCTGCTCCATCACATCCAGTCCCTGCAGGAAAGACTCTTTCGGCATCTCATGTGGCACCATATACGGTTCCGGTGCAGCACAGTAAGAACAGAAATTAAGTGCCGGGACATCCGCCAGATGAACCAGGTGCTTTTCCCCCTCACTGCAGTAATTTTCCCCCAAATAGGTATACTTGTCCCACAGCACTGCAATCCGAAATTCCAGCTGACGCAGATTTTCATGCCGCGGAACCCAGAAATGTGCAATCTCTCCGTAGTTATATAGATTTACTTCCAGCTCCAGCTTCTGATAAAACAGGGTAATAACACTGTCTCCCTGCCGCACCCCAAGCACATACCGGTTCTGATCCCGGTCATAAGAGGCATCCAGTTTTCCTTCATAATCCTTTTTGTATGTGCCTGTGAAGATTGCTTCCCGAAAAACAAGAAAACTCTCCACGGTATCATTCATTTGATAAACCAACCGGATATCCTGCTCTGTTGTATTTGCTGTATGGTCCTCCGGCAATAAAAGTTCAAATTCATTTTGCGCAAGCAGTTCCTGCAGCATTTCAAATGTTGTCACGTTTTTCTACTCCCTGATCCATTGCTAAGCCTATGATACTCTAATGGCTTCTTTCCTGTCAATCATCCCATATTTTTTCAAGAACAAAAAAAGAGTATGAAAAACACCGTTGTTTTCCATACTCCTTTTTCTTATTATATATGTCTTATATCTCTGACCTGCTTCAGACAAAAATCCGATTAGATATTTAACAGATCACTGAATACTTTAAGTGCTCCGTCTGTCTCATGTGCAAGAACGCGCTTTGCAAGAACTTTACCAAGCTGAACACCTTCCTGATCGAAGCTGTTGACATTCCATAAGAATCCCTGGAACATGATCTTGTTCTCAAAGTGTGCAAGCAATGCACCGAGTGTCTTCGGATTAACCTGATCTCCGATAATAATAGAAGATGGGCGTCCACCCTCGAAATTCTTGTTGCGGTTTTCATCTTCCTTGCCGCATGCAAAAGCAACGATCTGTGCTGCTACGTTTGCGCAGAGCTTCTGCTGGCTTGTGCTGTCCTGAATGACAACGTCTGTGTCAAGCTGATTATTCTTAAATCCAACAAACTGCAGTGGTACAATATCGGTTCCCTGATGCAGTAACTGATAGAAGGAATGCTGTCCGTTTGTTCCAGGCTCACCAAAGATGACCGGGCCAGTCGGATAATTGACAGGCTCACCGAAACGGTTTACCGATTTACCGTTGGACTCCATATCTACCTGCTGTAAATGTGCCGGGAAACGATTGAGTGCCTGTGAATATGGAAGCACAGCAGTGCTCGGATATCCCAGTACGTTACGCTCATACACACCGATCAGTGCATCCAGCATCTCAGGGTTCTTCAATACGTCTTTTTCTGCGGAGAGTTTATCCTCTGCTGCGGCGCCATCCAGGAACTGTGCAAATACATCCGGTCCGAATGCCAGGGATAATACAGCTCCACCAACGGCTGATGTAGAAGAATAACGTCCTCCGATGTAATCATCCATAAAGAATGCTGCCAGATAATCATCACTCTTTGCCAGCGGAGAAGTCTCACTGGTAACTGCGATCATATGCTTAGAAGCATCCAGGCCTGCTTTCTTTAATGCGTCCTTAACGAAAGACTCATTGGTCAGTGTCTCAAGTGTAGTACCTGATTTGGAAACAAGTACGAAAATAGAATGGGCAACATCTACAGAATTCAATACAGCGGCTGCATCATCCGGATCTACATTACTGATGAATTTTGCTTCCATCTTAAATGTGTTGTTTTTCTTTGCCCAATTCTCAAGTGCTAAATACATAGCGCGGGGGCCCAGGTCACTTCCACCGATACCGATCTGGACAACTGTTGTGAATTTTTCACCAGCAGCGTTTGTAATCTCACCAGCGTGTACCTTATTGGCAAAATCAGCAATTCTCTGCTGCTGCTCCACATAGAATTTACGCTTATCCACACCATCTGCCACAACAGCTTTTCCAAGCTGTCCACGGGTCAGCTGATGAAGAACCAGACGGTTCTCTCCGGTGTTAATGACTGCACCGTTGTAAAGCTCCTCAAATTTTTCGGAAAGCTGTGCTTCTTCTGCTAATTTTACCAGAGCTGCCAGCACATCATCATCCACCTGCTTTGCAGCATAGTTGTACACCAATCCCTCTGCCATTGGAATACTGTAATTTTTCACACGCTCTGCCCCGTTCTCGCCAGACATAACTTTTTTCAGATCTATGCGACCTGTTTTTGAAAGGTTCTGAAAAGAAGCAAGGGTATCCAAGTTGTCCCAAGTAACCATAATAGATTCCTCCTATATGTTCTTTGTTATTTTATTCCTCAACCTTACTGATTATACAATGTAATTTCCATGAATTCAAGTATGGATAGTATGTGAAAAATGCGCTTTTCTTTTTCCTATACTGTGATATAATCCTTATAGATGTTTTGGAACGGCATATGTTTATTGGGGGATTACATATGATTCATAAAAAAATAGGGGCATTTATATTTCAGGATGTACAAAATCCAAATGAGACAAAAACCACTGCTGTGACCCTGCGTCTGTACGCACTGATTCTCAGCGTTTATTTTCTTATCCTTTTTTGTGTCTGCTGCTTTCTTCGGGATGTTCCTTCATCCCTGCTGACACTCATCTGTGGCATTTTATATGTATTTGCTTTCCGGATTACCTATCTGAACCACACACATTTTGCTTCCGTTTTTTCACAATTATTGACGTTATTGTGGATTACTGTATTTATACAGAGATTTGGGTGGGACTGCGGTGTACAACACTTCCTGTTTGTACTTCTCGTATTAAATTTTGCAGTCAGTTTCCACCGCATACGCACTAAAATCTTTGTTGGAATCTGCACATGTGCTTACCGCCTGCTTTTGTATTCCTATACACGGTATCATCTGCCGGTCATCCAGCTTTCCACAGATGCCAGTATCTGCATACAGACCATAGACACTTTGTTTATTTTTGCAGAATTGATCACCGTTATGATTATTTTCACCCAGAATTCCCAGCAGATGGAACACAAGCTTATACGTTACAATCTGGAACTGGAACATATCGCATCCACGGATCCCCTGACCGGGCTTTTCAACCGTTGGCAGATGTATAAGCGTCTGGAAACATGTATTTCCAGATACACGCAGCATAAATTACAGACCTGACTGTTGCCATGGGGGATATCGACTTTTTCAAACATGTAAATGATACTTACGGGCATGATGCCGGGGATGAAGTTCTCCGCACACTTTCCAGATTGTTTTGCACGGTAATAGGCGAAAAAGGAGAAGTCTGCCGCTGGGGCGGAGAAGAATTCCTGTTTGTATTTCCCGGCATGGATATGGAGGAGGTTCAGCTTTTGATGTCTGACCTTCTGGATGATATCCGGCACACTCCTGTATTATACGAACGCAAACTGATTCATGTAACCATGACATTCGGAGTCGAAGAATTTGGCAGAAATCATACCATGGAATCTGTCATTCAGGAAGCCGACCGCAAGCTTTATCTCGGCAAAGAGAGTGGGCGGAACCGGGTGATCTACTGATTTTATGCCATCTCACCCACCCGGTGGATTTCCGTTCTTTTTCTGAGGAAATCCAAAAATCTGTCACATACGACGGTATATACAGATCCCATCACATTGAATATAATTCGCAGCGTCACTGCCGTACCTGCACCGAATAACCCCGATGCAATCGACAGTGCGCCAAACGTATTAAATACGGTCTGCCATGCATATCCTGCAGAATAACCCACACCAATTCCACCGATCATCCCGATATACGGATACATGGATTCCGGTAACACATGATACAAAATAAGGAAGATCATGCACCCCACAATATTAAACGGTCCCCTGCGTTTTGCACGCTCCACACTGTCCTCATGAAATGGAAGACATACAGACATGCAGGCGATTCCCGCCCACATAGCACGCGGCCATCCGAGCAGTGACACGATCAGCAGTGCCGAAGAAACAATCAGTGTCAGCTTAATATACCACCAGTTCCGCGCGGAACGTACATCAAATTCCCGGAACAGATCCAGGAACGTCCGGCGGTATGGACGGTTTTTCTGATTCTTATAAAATACAGCCATACAGATTCCCATACCAATCAGCAGACTGATCACACGTAGCACATAGGCATGTCCACTCACATCATACCCCTGCAAAAGCAGATATCCAAGGACAAACGTGGACTGGTTTGACATGATCACATTGTGGCATCCGAAAATCATGAGAATCAGAATACATGCCATATTCACAAAAAATGCCGGAACCGGATGCATCATATTGGTAATTCTCGGTCCTGCGATTAAAATCCCAAAAATTCCCGCAATACAGAGCAGCCCATGACTGGTACGCACCCCGAAATCTGCCTGCCGGAGCACAAGTACTGCCAGCAGCACAACCACTCCCGGTACACTGTTATCTGCACCGAATATTTTACTAAACAGTGTAACCACAGCGACGCAGAATGCCATAACAAGATAGACTTTAAAATTATAGATCAGGATATGTCTGCGTTTTTCTTTTTTGTCTGTTGTGTTTTTGATCAGCTGTTTTGAGCCAACTGAACTCAGTTGTAGTTCCTGGTAAAAAGTCATCGTCTGATTCCCCCTCGTTTTTTTAATAAAAAAGTACGCTGGCTTTGTGGTGCAACGATATCACAAAGCGTAGCGTACTATACCTCGATTTTTAAAAAACGTCAAGGATACGTCCTGTTTTTTTTAGATTTTGTTTAGAATTATTTTAGATTTTTCCCATCTGAAAAAGCATTTCCCACTTTTTCGCCCAGCACATAATACTCATTGTTGAACGGATCAAATGTGATCGGCTGTACTTTTGCCACATCTACTTTTCCGTCGGTCATTGCAGCTTCATCCACACTGACATTGACAATCTCCGCTACCAGTCTGCAGCTTTCCGGATCATAACTTTTTACTTTGCACTCTGCACAGACTGCCAGTTCATTGATGATCGGAGCGTCTACATTTGCACTCTTTGTCACGGTAAAACCTGCTTTGTCCAGTTTTCCTGCCACATTGTTTGCAGATTCGATTCCCACATAATCACAGGCTGCCACATGCTTTGCATCTGCCATGCTTACGGTAAATGCCGCGGTTCTCTGGAAATTCTTTGTTGTCTTATGTCCGGCACTGATGCAGAAAGAAATCTCGTTTCCTTCACTGATTCCGCCCCATGCTGCGTTCATTGCATTCGCCGTGCCGTCCTCATTGTATGTTGCGAGAATAAATACCGGCTGTGGATAGGTGTATGGTTTTGCTCCAAAATCTTTTCTTGCCATATTAATTCACTCCTTTTCGTGCTCTGTTTTGAATTATTTGGAAGGATGAACTCCTTCCTCTGTTTTATACCTCACATTTTTGCAGGAATCAAGAGGGGGCAGGACATATACAGGTTTTTTGTGGGATTATGTCCCACGGCTTTTGCTTCTTGGGACATATGTAGATTTTGTGAGCAATTATGTCCCATAACATCTGGTGTCTGGGATATATAGAAGATTTTTCCGGAGCTATGTCCCTCTTTCTTGGACACACGGGACTTTTTCTCCTGCTTTTTCGCTATATGTCCCTCTTCTTTAGACTTACGGGACTTTTTCCTCTGCTTTTTCTTTATATGTCCCTCTTCCTTGGACTCGCGGGACTTTTTCCTCTGCTTTTTTCTATATGTCCCTCTTCTTTAGATTCGCGGGACTTTCTCCCCTGCTTTTTTACATATGTCCCATCTAGGTTCTGCAATAGCATGAAATGAAGGTGATATACTTTTATATGCCCCAAAATTATATAGCTAAATACAGTTCGCACTCCAAGATTTCACACAGGCAAAAATGGCATTTTATATAATTATATCTCTGCACATACTTTGCCAAGTTTTTTGCATATTCATAAAGCTGCCTATTTTTTTCATTATAAGGACCAAATTCTGTCAATGCGCAAATGCAGGCATCACAGTCATCGAGCATCTGTTTTGCCCGCAAAAAGGTTTCTTCCGAAACCGGAAAGAATGCTTTTTCCGAAAAAACACAAGCGGCAAGTGCAGATGCCGCTGCGTACTCCACATCATTTTCCTGCAGAATGCCTGCTGCAAACGGAATATTCTGCCGCTGCAGGCGGTTGTAAACCGCAAGCCCTGTTCCACCACCGCCAATCACAAATACCTCCGGAATTCCTTCCGGTCTTTCCATAAAAACCTGTCCGGTCTGCGGTTCAAACTGCTGTGGCTTTACACCGTACAACTGCTGCACGTAGTTCCCGGAAAAGATTTCCTCCGGTGTCCCGACCCGGTCAATACGGTCCCCTTTCACACACGCAATGGTGTCCGAAACTTTCTGTGCCAGATCCAGTTCATGCAATGACATGATAACTGCCAGGTTTTTCTTCCGTGCCAGCATGCGGATGGTTGTAAGAATGTCCAGTTTAAATCCCATATCCAGATAGGAAGTCGGTTCATCAAGAATCAGAACCTGTGTGTCCTGGCAGATCGCCCGCGCCAGCATAAGTCTCTGCCTCTGCCCATCACTGATTCTCCGGAAATCCTGCTGCTGCACTTCCCCGGCATGCACCAGGGCAATCGCCTCGTCCACCTTTTTCCAGTCCTGTTGTGAGAGGATACCAAGCCTCCCCGTGTACGGGTAGCGCCCGGTTGCCACCACATCCCTGCCGCTTAACAGTTCCGTGTGGATGCGCTCCGTCATGACCATCGAAAGATGTCTGGAAATTTCACTGTCCGTCAGTTCCCGCATGGATTCTTTTCCCAGAAAAACACTGCCGCCAATGGTTTTAAGCTGTTTGGTGATGGTCTTTAAAATTGTCGATTTTCCGGAGCCGTTTGGTCCGATCAGTGTGAGGATTTCCCCTGGCCGGACACCCAGATTGATATTTTTAATCAGGGGAATCCGGTCGTATCCTACGGTCAGATCACGCATCGTAAGCTGCTCGGCATCGTTTGGTATATCTTGCGCAGGAAACTGCCCTGACTCTTTTAGCATATTCTGCCCGTTATGTTGTTTTCCGTTTTCTTCTTTCATCACTTTCCAATTATTTTCCATCTGCATTTTTGTGCCTGCTCATAGTAACTTTCTTCCTACCTTTGCGTCCTTATCCGTTTTGGCTTTCTGTCTGCACGTTATTTGTCTTCCACGATTCATCACATCCGCTGCTTTCGCAACATTGCCGCAATTACCACCGGCACTAAAAATACCGCAGTCACCGAACTGATACTGATCTCCGTTGGTGCAAACACGGTCCGCGCAATCCCGTCACAAAACAGCGTAATCACTGCGCCGCCGAGAAAACATCCCGGAATTAGAATAATCGGTTTTGCCGTGTGGGTTGCCAGTTTAATCAGATGCGGCACCGCAATTCCGACAAACGAAATCGGTCCGGCAAACGCGGTCACACATGCCGACAGCAGACTTGACAGTAAAATCAGTGCAATGCGCAGTGCTTTTACGTTTACGCCCATATTTCTGGCATAAGATTCTCCCATCTGATAAGCACTGATTGGTTTTGCAAGCCCGAAGGTAATCACAACCGTGATTCCAACAATTATGACCATGATGCGGATGTGCTCCCAGCTCATACCGGAAAAACTTCCCATCGACCAGTTGTGAAGATTGACAATATTGGAATCGTCCGCAAACGTCACACAAAAATCCGTAATCGCTGAACAGATATAACCAATCAGGATACCGCACACTACAAGCAGCGACATATTCGATACCCGAAACGAAATCAGAAGGACAAATCCCATGGCAAGCAGTGAACCGGCAAATGCAGCTACCACCATTCCAAGGGAACTGACCATAATCCCTTTTTCCAGAAGAAAGATCATGGTCAGTGCCACGACAAGTTTGGCTCCGGAGGAAATCCCAAGCACATACGGTCCTGCAATCGGATTCTGGAAAAAACTCTGCAGCAGGAAACCGGATACGGAAAGTGCCCCTCCGAGCAGAACTGCAGCAATGATACGGGGCAGACGGATTTTCCAGACAATCTGATACAGTGTGGAATCCGGCTGATGTTTTGTCAGCACGCCCAGAAAATCAAAAAAAGACATTTCCACACTTCCGACACCGATATTCCAGAAAAACAAAACGACCAGCAATCCCATGATCACAAGAAAAGAAACCAGATAGCGGAGCGTTCTGTTTGTTTCTGTCCCGGAATTATTCTTTTTTTCTTTTATTTGTGATCTCATGTTCTGCTCCTCATGCATTACAACAATTGTTATTATTTGTACATCCGTACGCTCCGGCTCACTGCAATTTCTTCAGAAACCGGTATGTTCCATCCCCTTCTCCCGTCAGGATCTGATTCAGATCCTCGATAAAATCACAGGTTCCGGTAGACTGCTGGTAAAAATTGCTTCCCGTTGTGTACACCTGTCCGCTTTTTACAGCCTGAAAATCCGCAAACAGGCTGTTTTTCTTTACCAGCTCATCGATGGACGTCAATTCCCCCTCAATGGTTCCGTTGTAGATCAGCACATCCGCATCAATCTCCGCAGAATAAAAATCTTCCATCTGCATTTTCATCGTGGAAAGTGCATTTTTTTCTTCATCGGTATAATTTCCGAGTGAATAGATACCGCCTGCAAGTCCGATCATCGCAGAGACATAGTCGTTTGGCTTGCGCACAGTGATCGTCCCGTCCGAAGAAACTGCAAAAAATGCCACCTTTTTCCCGGTACTCTTTTTTCCCAGAATCGGTTTCACACGTTTTACCTGTTTATTAAAATAGTCATCTGCCTGCTGTTGTTTTCCAAACAAAACACCGAACAGTTTGATCCATTCCAGCCGTCCCAGCGGATGCTTTTCATAACTGGAACGCTCGACCATCACCCTGATGCCAAGTTCTTCGAGTTTTTCTTTCACTTCCGGATTGTGTGTAATCATCGTATTTTCGATTGCAAATGTACAGCCGCCCTGTAACAGCTGTTCGTAGTCCGGGGCACTGTATTTCCCCGCATAAACCAAAGAACCGTCTGCCATGGCATCCTTCGCCTGCTGCACATACCAGTCGTCTTCCTTCAATGCGGTGTATGCAACGTGTGACAGCCCACCGGTCTGACAGATCAGATCCATCACCGCAGACGATACAAGGTACACATGGTTTAACGGCTGCTGTAAAACAGTTACATCCTCCGGTACATCCGCTGGCACCGGAACCCCTTTCGGAATAAGCAAAAAACGACCGTTATCCACGATCGTTATCAATTTATAATTTCCATATATATCGACCTGAAACTGATCCGCATAGACCAGTTCCAGACGTCCGGTTTGTTTCAAACCCCCAAAACTGACATCTTCCGGAAAGGAAAATGTCAATATATAGTCAATTTCATGTGGGACACTCATGGCCGTGGTATCTCCCACGACATCCATCTGGCACGGCACTCCCGCAATCGGGAAGGTAAACGTGGAATTGCCCCCTTCGTTTTCATTTTCATATTTCTGTCCGTCCACCAGCATATAATCATAGTGGGAACTGCTCCAGACAATCGTTGCATATGCCTGTCCGTCTGTCACTTTTATTTTTGCCTCGGAATCTACAGAAGCTCTGCCGCTTCCGCCTTCGAGCTTTACATTTGCGGTATACTCCCCGTCCTCCAGCGACGTATCCTGTTCTGTTTCCGCCATCTGTGTTTCAGTGGCTTTCTGCTGTGTCTGATCGTTTTTTGGGGAAGAACCGCAGCCGGTCAGAATCGACAGACATATACAAAAGGATAACATAATTGTGGTTAATTTCTTACTTTTCATACTTTCTATCCACTAATTTTTCTGTGCGTCCGATACACTTACTTTATGGTCATACCAGGTTCCCTTTGTTCCGAGAATTGCCAGATCAAACTCTTTGTCGAGTGCTTCTACTGGTACATCAAATCCATAGACTTCTTCTGTGGTTCCATCACTGTACTTTACGGTATCGTTGGTTGGCTGTAACAGTTTAGCACCATCTTTTGCTGCATCAGCTGCTGTTCCAACAAACAGATTGATGATTTTCTTAGACACCAGACGGATGTGAATGGTCATTTTTCCATTTTTCACCGTAAGTGTTCCACATCCGTTATCTGCCTCGTTGACATGAAACATGCCACTGTCGGTATTGAACTTTGCTGTATAAGTGCCGTCCTCCAGCGCGGCATCCGCGCTGGAAGAAGCAGACTTGGAAACTTTTCCAAGTGACTCAATTGCATTTTTTGTGTGCTCTACATAAAGTTTCTGAACAGCTTCAATCTCACCAAGTCCGGCAATCTGTGTATCAATGCTGTCAAAATTACCGCTTGCAGTAAACTGGCTTTTCCAGGAATCGTCATCGTCTCCTGCCATATCATTGTTTGCATGATCTCCGGCTACCACCATGAGCGGACGAAGAATTACTTTCTTGTATCCGGCATCTTTCACTGCCTGAATCACATTCTCACAGGAAGTATCTTCCGGCTCACCCTCTACAGTTCCGATAAAGACGTTGTCATATCCGAGTTTTTCCATCTGTGTAGCCATCTGGCTATAACTTACTTTTGCAGAATGGGAAGTACCATGTCCCATAAATACAAATGCTGTACCGTCTTCTTTTGCAGCATCTAAGGAATCATAGCCTGCGGTCTTTACAGCTTCTGCTGTGATATCTTCTGCAACTGCCTTCTTGTCATCATTGATTACAGTTGCATCGTCACCAACTTCACCAAGCAGAGGTTCCGCAACAACAACTTTATCAAATTTATCCTTGTATGCGTCCAGTTCTCCAACGAGCTCATCATACTCTGCACCATGCATCAGGTGTGTCGGCTGGATCACCAGATTCTTGACACCGTTATCTACAGCTCTCTGCAATGCCTGATCCACGTTATCAATCTTTTCACCATCTCTGGCCTGTACATGATTGATAATAATCTGTGCAGTAAATGCTCTGCGGACTGCCCAGTCTGGATTTGCTTCCTGAACGGCCTTCTCCACACCACCGATATCTGCAACACGGCTGTCGTTGAAAGAAGTTCCGAAACTTACCACAAGAATTTCGTTCTCCCCGATGTTATCCTCATTTAACGGATCATCCTTGGATGCATCCCCGGTGTCTCTGCCAAAATAATCCGGATCTGCATTCTCACCGGAAACAAGTGCTTTCTGTGCATCTGTCAGCTTGTCCCATGCTTCTTTTGCAGCAGCACACTGCTCATCGGTTTTATCTGTTCTTTCCTGAACATAAATAGCATCAATCAATTCTGCTACCTCATCTGCAGCTGCCTGATCGTCTTTTGCAGACTCTGTGCCCTGCGAATTTTCTACCTGATTGTTGTCTTTGCTGTCTTTGTTTCCGCATCCGGCAAACATGCCTGCAGCCAGTACACATGTCAGAAACAATGCAAGTGTTTTCTTTCTCATAATTCTCTCCTTTTTGAAATGCAGCATAGACTGCATTTCCTGCATACACCACATCCATCCTGACGGATTTCTCATGCGATGTATTCTTTGGGTTGACGGGTTGCTTCATCTCATAAGATCACGCATCATCCAAAGTGCCAAAAGAAAAGCCCCACCCGGAACATTCCGAAAGGAGCAATCAACCCATGCAAAAAGGAACTGTCTGTGGACGGCTGTCCCACACAGTTTTCTGTAACATGCAGTACGATCAATGACTCGTGATCTGAAAGTAAAAACTTTCTGTACCAGATCATTGGCAGGTTTCCTGGCTCATAGATCATCATAACATGCTTCGCCTTCCCAATGCGGTCATTGCATCAGTGACTGAGTACATATATCGCATCCACCTTAATGGATCTCTCATGCGATGTGCTCCTTGCAGTTACTCCCTAATCACAGTGACGAGTTCGTACAGGATTTGCACCTGTTTCCCTTTTACCCTGTGCATACAGCCCATATATCCCATACAAAACGGCTTTATATGACAGGCACCAACGATCTTCTTTATGAAACTTTCTACATATTAGCATATTGCGCGTTTATTTACAATGCGAAAATTGCATCAGATTTCCGTTGTTTACAGTAATTTTTATTGACATTTCATATACCCCTGCTTTTGTCACATCAAAAAACTCTGCATAAACTGTATAAACACAGTAATGCAGAGATTAAAAATATGTGTGCTATTTACTTTTAACAATTTTTCCGACTTCATCCGGATTCGGCATAGAACGAATCGCACCCTTTTTTGTTGTGACAAGATATGCAGCAGCATTTGAGATTCTGAGCATTTCAATCAATTGTTCTTCTGTCAGATGATCGACATCATGCTCCAAAAGATAATTTAATATACTGCCACAAAAAGTATCTCCTGCCCCTGTTGTATCTACTGTCCCTCCCAGCAGATACGATGGTGCAAATACCTTTTTCCCCTGATAATAGGAATAACTTCCATCTGCACCTGCAGTCAGATTCAACAATCGAATATTCGGATATTGATCCATCAAAATCTGTACACCTTCATCAAAATCTGATGTATCTGTCATAAATTCAATTTCATTATCCGAAATTTTCAAAACATCACATTGACCTAACCCATATGCAATCTGAACTTTTGCCTCATCCAGACTTTTCCAGAGAGGCTGGCGAAGATTCGGATCAAAAGAGATTAACAATCCCTGTTCTTTGGCTAATGTGATTGCCTGAACCGTTGCTTCTCTTACTTTTTCATCCGTCATGGATAATGTCCCAAAATGAAAAATTCTAGCCTGCCTGATCTGATCATAAGCAACCTCTTCTGCCTTTAGCATCATATCAGCTCCCGGGTGCCGGTAAAATGAAAATTCACGATCCCCGTTTTCAAAGTTTTTCACAAATGCCAATGTCGTATTATAATACGGATCAACAATCAGTCCATCATGATTAATTCCAATTTCGTCCAGTATGTCTGTCAGCATTTTCCCAAACAGATCATCTCCAATTTTACCGATAAACCCACACGATCTTCCATACTTTTTCAGTAAAGCAAGCACATTGCATGGTGCACCTCCGGGATTTGCTTCAAAAACAGGATTCCCCTGCTCACTTTTACCATAATCCGTAAAATCAATCAATAGCTCTCCAAGAGCAATCACATCATACTGCTTCACGCTGTTTCCTCCTGTTTAACCAAGCATATATCGTTCAAATTCCAATGCTGCCTTAGCATCACGATCCAATGCCTCTTCACTGGTATCCGGAACAATATCGCGCCATACTTTAATATTTTGTCCTACCGTTCCTCCCTGCATTACAAAAGGTTCCATTACAACCGTCTTATCATACCGAATATCGCGAAGTGCCTCACCAATTTCTCTCCAGGGAATTCTGCCTTTGCCCGGCACCATACGGTTACACTCTCCGGTATGGAAATGTCCAAGCAGATTTCCTGCCGTACGGATCGCGGCACCGATACTCTCTTCTTCGATGTTCATATGAAAGGTGTCCAGCATAACACTAACATTGGAAGCCTTGGGTTCCAGTTCCCGAACGCTTTTAACAAAAGATACCCCTTCTGCCGCCGTATTCAGCACATGATTTTCAAAACGATTCAGGCACTCAAGTCCAAGCACTTCGATTCCACATTCCGAAGCAATTTTTCCAAGTTTTGCCATTCCTTCAATGCCACGCTCCCAATCACCTTTTTTGTCAACCGGCTTCGAATAATCAATTGGCCAGCAGGAATAAAGTGCTCCGCCAATTAAGGTTGCCCCGATTTTTTCCATTCTCTGGAATAAATCCGTATAAAAATCCAGCGCGTGTTTACGCACCTGCGGATCACTGCTTGCAATATTATTCTCTAGTGCTGGGCCATATCCAACCGTAAGACGAATATTCTGTTCCTTTGCATGATCCTTTAATGCCTTTAATTCCTCATTGCTATATTCCGGAAGCGGACCAGCAGCAATTTCAAGAATGTCATATCCAAGTTTTGCCACCTTGTCAATATAATAGTGGTAATTGCCATTCCATTCATGTTCCCAATATGCATAATAAATTCCGTGTTGCATAATTTATCTCTCCTTTGTTATTTAGACGCTGCCTTTTTTGCACGTTTCTTCGAAATTGTAATATTGAATACCAGCACCGCAAGCAATGCCACACCCCAGATCATGTCTCTGTAGTAATTACTGATGGATGGGAACTGATTCAAATACGATGATAATGTCTGTAAAATAATCACAGCAAAGGCAATACCCGGAATATTACCAAATCCTCCATCCGGATTAATTCCACCTAAGACAGCAACCAAAATCGTCTGCATTGTGTAACTCGTTCCAAAATCAGCTTTCGCGGAATTCAATCTGGATAAGCTTACCAGTCCTGCAATAGCGGACAGGATTCCGGAAATCATGTAACAGCAAAGTGTGGTCTTCTTTACATTGATTCCTGCAAATTTCGACGATTTTGCATTTGTTCCCACAAGATAAACTTTATTTCCAAAACTTGTTTTACTCATGATCAATGTCAAAATAACCGTGCAAAGTAAAAACAAAATAAATGGTAACGGAATTCCAAAAATTGTCATTGCCGAAAGAATATTAAACCGACCATCTGCGGAAACGGTACTTCCCTGTGACAATACAATCGATATCCCCATATACAGTTCATAGCTTCCAAGAGTTGCCAGCATCGGCGGAATATTAAGAAAGCTGACCAAAAATCCATTAAAAATACCACATAAAGCACCTACAACAAGTGCAACAACACATGCAAGTACAATGCCCGCTGCACCGCTTGTATTACTCTGAATAATCAATCCTGCACTAATACCGCAAAGATTTGCAATATAGACAGTGGACAGATCAATTCCACCACTCAGCATACAGACACCCATTCCAAGTGACATAAGACCATATTCTGTCAGCTGCTTTCCGATTGACTGGATATTACCAACATTTAAAAACTGTGAGGACTTTGTAATTCCTGTAACAAACAACAGTACCACAAGAATAATAATCAGTCTTTTTGAGTTGTCATCGAAAGGTAAGGTAATGCTCTTTTTCATTTTCTTTGCTTCATTCATGTTTACTCTACCCCCTTCTTCTTTGCTGATGTCTTTGATGCTCGCATCGCCTGCATAGCGGATACCGCAGTACCAATAATAATGATTGCTCCAATAAATACTTTTTCCCAATATACAGAAATCCCAAGCAAAATCAAACTATTGGAAACCATTGTAAGAAGCAAGGTTCCAAGAAGGCACCCCCTAAGTGTACCAATACCACCAACCATACGCGTTCCACCAAGAACAACTGCTGCAATAACAAGCATTTCTTCTCCGGCATATTCATTCGGCAGATAAAAATACGACATCATTGCATAACAGAGACCTGCAATAGCTGCAATACCGCCATTCACAACAAAAACCATAAATCTAACTTTGCCAACATTGATACCCGCCCGCTCTGCGCTGACTTCATCTCCTCCAACCGCATACACACTTCTTCCTGCCATTGTATAATTTAAGATGAAATATGCAATTAAATAAAGAACGATCATGATAACAAACGTAAACGGAAGTGAAGAACTAAGACCGGATTTTGAATTTGTTACCGTAACAAGGTTAATCTTACTCAGCGCATAAAGTTTCTTAGGCAGCTCCGTTCTTCCTGCTTCAAATGTACCAAATAAAATACCACTGCAGATAGAAGATGTACCAAGTGTAACAATCAAGCTGTTAAATTTGTATTTCACTATGAAAAATCCATTAATACATCCAATCAGGCAGCCAACGGCAATTGCAATCACAAAAATCGGAATAACACCTAATGAAAATTGATTGCCCAGTGTTACTGCAATATAAGCAGACAGTGCTGCAATTAACGGAAATGATACATCCGCACCAGTGCTTACAAAGCTAAGTAACGCACATATTGCATAAATTCCAGGTATAATCATTGATCGAACCAGATCCATTAAATTGTTACTGGTAAAAAACTGTCCGGAACGTACTTGAATGATGAATGCGAATGCCACAATAATACAAAACACATAAAACTCTGTCTGCTTCAATATGTCTTTCATCTTAAGTTTCATCTTTCCACCCCTCTCCTATATTGTCGACTTATACAGATTGTCATCTGTGAGATCTTCACCTTTAAATTCACCGGTCATGCTTCCTGCTTTCATAATCAAAGCCCGATCACACAACGCTGTAATTTCAGCCACATCATCGGACACAACCAACACCGCCATCCCCTGCTTTGCCAGTTCCCGCAACAATTTATGGATATCATACTTTGCTCCAATATCAACACCAACCGTTGGTCCGTTTAAGATCAGAATTTTCGGATGCGTTGCCAGCCATCTCGCAAGAACAACTTTCTGCTGATTACCACCGGAAAGTGTCTGAACAGGAAGTGTATGATCTTTCGTTGCAACTCCGATTTCTTTCACCCAGTGCTCGGATAATTCTTTCTGCGCAGATTCTTTCACGCTTCCCAATGCTCCGGAAAGCTCTTTCAGACTCGTTACCGCAATATTTTTGTAGATCGGCTGTGGCAGGAACAAACCTTCCGTCAAACGATCCTCCGGAACAAGGGCAATCCCTTGTTTCTGTGCCTCTGCTACATTTTTCAGTTTTACTTCCTTACCCGAAATACAAATACTGCCACCGGTCGGTTTCAGCATTCCAAACAATGCAAGGCTCAGTTCCGTACGTCCGGATCCCAGCTGTCCTGCAATACCCAGGATTTCTCCTGCGTGCAGATCAAAGTTTATATGTTCAAATCCTTTTGCAGATAAGTCTTTCACCTCCAGGACTTTTTCGGTCTCCGAAAAATCTTTCACTTCTTTTTTCTCAGAAGTATCAATGTTTCTTCCGGTCATGTAATAAGTGAATTTTTCTTCAGTCATTTCACTCGCCGGGCAATGGTATACATTCTGTCCGCTTCGGAGAATTGTAATACTGTCAGAGATTTCAAATACCTCATCCAATTTATGAGAAACAAATAAAATTGTAATGCCTTCTTTTTTTAATTCTTCAATGATTCCAAACAGACGGGTTACCTCTCTTTTTGTCAACGCAGTTGTCGGCTCATCCATGATGATGAGTTTTGCGTTATGGAGCAGTGCTCTGGAAATCGCAATCAACTGCTTATCTGCAACCGGAAGTGTTTCCACTCGCGCGTCAAGATCTACATCGAAATTAATTTTTCGGACAGCTTCTTCGGCTATCTTTCTGAATTCTTTCTTATTAACAAATTTCTTCTTTTCCGCTAATACCTGATTGAATGCGAGATTTTCCATTACCGTGAGATTTGGGAAAATAGAAAAATCCTGATAAATCACCTGAATACCTGCTGCAATCGCATCTGCTGTAGACATATTTGTATATCCTTTTCCATCGATTTCAATGGTACCTTCATCCGGTTTGTAAAACCCTGAAATTACTTTTATAATAGTTGATTTTCCACATCCATTCTCTCCGGCAAGACAATGTGTCTCGCCTTTTTTAATGGTCAGATCAACACCCTTTAATGCATGCACACCGCCAAATGATTTCTTGATATTCTTTACACACAAAATATTTTCTGACATTGGTCCCTCACTCTCTTTCTAAACATCATTCATTTACAGGAAATCCGGATACCGTCAACTTCATCGCAGCCACTGGAAAACATGTTTTTCATATGTTTCGTTAATCCGGATTTCCATCAAAATTTATAAGGAGTTTTGATACTGGATCTAAAATTTAAAAGTCATAGTCGTCAATATTGTCCGTATTTAAAATTAACGGAGCGTTTCCTAATACACAACGATTTGCACCTTCCTGAATTGTAACGCTTTCATATCCCTTCTGTCCAAGATCAATGCCTTCTGTAATTTCATCTCCTGCCAATACTTTATAAGCCAGATCACACATTGCATAACCTGCAGATGCCGGATCCCACAGACATACCGCATCAATTGTTCCATTCTTTACATACTCTCTTGTGGCATTTGGTGTACCGACACCGACAATTGATACCTTATCTGTCAAACCTAATTCTTCTGTTGCCTGTGCTTCACCTAAAATATCAACAGAAGCCGCACCTGTAAATCCTGCGAGTTCCGGATTTGCTTTTAATAACTCTTTTGCTTTCTCGTATGCTGTATCAACTTTTTCAGATGATTCAGCAGATGGTACGGTATCATTAATTAAGGACATGTCCGGATAGTTTTCTTTCTGATATGTATACTCAGCATTAGAATATTCCATATGTGTTGTCGACGTTGTGTAGGCAACCATCTGTGCGTACTGTCCCTTCTCACCCATCGCTTTTGCAAGTTCCTGCATCATTGTGTCGCCAAAATCTTCTGCGGTAAATGCTTCTACATCATACAATGTATTCTTAAGGTCAGATGCTTCGTGACTGATTACAACAATGCCTTTTTCCATTGCTTTCTGTAAGACTGACTCAAGTGCACCCGGATCAATCGGAACAATGCAAAGAGCATCGACTCCCTGATTAATCATATCTTCCACCAGCTGAACCTGTGAAGCTGCATCTGCATTAGCTGGTCCTTTCTGAATAACATTAACCGTCTTTGTCTGACCAAACTCATCGACTCCGACCTGCATACGCTTAAACCAGTCAGAAGTTCCATCTTTTACAACAACTGCGATGGTCCAATCTGCTGCCTCTTTATCAGATTTATACTGTGTTGCATCTAATAAATCTGCATTCACACTTACCTGCGTATCTGATTTTGTATCACTGGTTCCTGTTCCCGATCCTGTATCAACCGCCGAACAACCTGTTGCACCAATCAACATTGTTACTCCTAAAACCATTGCTAATAATTTTTTTACCATAATTTTGTCCCCCTTTTTCTTATCTACTCAATATTTCTGTGGCGGGATTCCATCTCTTCATTGGAAATTCCCATTTCTTCGCTAAGCATCATTACAATAACATCAAAGAATACTAGCAAGGCCTGTTCAAACTGATTCCCCATCATCTGAACGGTCGGTACATATTCATCCTCTGAATTGTATACCGCCTTATAGGCTGTTGCCGGAATCCGAACCACTTTATCTGCGATATCCAGAATGTGCCCCTTCGCAGACGGTGTGATCAGAAGAAGCGTTGCGCCGGTTTTCTTTGCATTGTCACAAAGTATATTTTCATGCGCCACGTCTGCGCTTCCGCATGCACAGATGAACAAATCACCTTTGCCCATTGATGGAGTTGTATCGTCCCATACCCAATGAGACTCCTTCCCCAAATGCATTAACCGCATTGCAAACTCTCTCGTCGAAAGCCCTTCTCTTCCTGCACCCAGCAGGAAAATACGGTCTGCTTTTTTGATTTCCTCCAATAGTTCCCTGACATTTTCATCGCTCATTCTTGCAAAAACTTCTGATAACTCATCCAATGCAATCTTTGACAACTCCTGAAAACGATCCATGTTACATCACCTCCTGATATTTTTTATGATCAAGGCGACTAAGCGCCTGCATGCCATCTTCATGTGTCCCTGTATAACCAGAGAACAGCCACGCATGAATCATTGCCATTGTGAAATCAATTCCTTTCTTCTCCATAAACCATGCGCCCGTACACAAAACATTTCCATTATTATCATTCTTGCTAAGAACCGCCGGAAATACATCGTAACAAAGCACTGCACGAATTCCTGGAATCTTGTTAGCTGCCATTGCCATTCCCTGACCGGTTCCGCAAATAAGAATTCCATAATCGCATTCTCTGTTCACAACTTTGTTTGAAACAATTTCTGCTATTTCTGCATATTTTCCGCCATCGGCTTCCTGTTCGGACTCACATCCGATGTCAATAATATCGTACCCCTCGTCTCTCATTCTCTCTAATAATTTCTGATAGAACCGATACGCTGCCGGATCACATCCCATTGCTAATTTCATATATCTTACCTTCCTTTCGTTTAATGAAACCGCTTTCATTTTTTTGTAATAAGTAAGTGATTGTGTATTTTATGAGTAACACACAATCACTCTTTTATAAACTAGAACGTCTGATGAATTAACGGAGAACTCAATATCATGTGCTGATATGCTTCCTCCGGCTGTTCAATCCTCTTCATCAGTAATTCGGCCGCCGAACGACCTAATTCATATGCATCACGCTGGATACAATTATAAGGAATACCAAGATATTGCATCATATCAATCTCATCCAGACCAATATGTGTATACAAATCGGTTTTTCCGTGTGTATGTTCACATACCGCCTGCAAATAACCCTTACTCAACAGGTTATTGCATGTAATCACAGCCGTCGGCTGATCTTCCTGTGCAATCATCCTCTTTGTTACCTGATAACCAGACACCCTTGTATAGGAACCTCTTAATACAAGCTTCTCATCATACTGGATTCCTGCCTGTTTGAGGCCTTCCAGATAGCCTTCAAAACGTTGGATGGAAAGAATATTTTCTTCCTCACCTATAATAATTGCAATCTTACTGTGCCCCTCATTCGCCAAGGCAAGCACTGCTTTACGAACCGCACTCTGATCATCAAAATGAACAATATCGCATTTGAGTCCAACGTCTCGATCCATACATACAATCGGGCAATTCATCCGATCCAGCTTTCGCTGCAACTTATCCAGAATGCCTAATGCTGCATAGTTCACTGCAGGAATATATAATAATCCTCTGACCCGCTGCATTTTCATCATATCCAAAGCTTTATAATCAGCCTCTTTATCATTGTCATTTCCAGAATAAAGCAGAGAATAGTTATGTTTCTTTGTTACATCTTCGACCCCTGAAAACAATTCTCCGAAAAAGGTATTACTGATTTCTGGTACGATAACACCAATTGTTGATGAACTTTTCATAGAAAGATTTCTTGCCGTCTGGGATGGTGTATAATGTAACTCTTTTATAATCCGGCTTACAGTTTCTCTTGTATGTTCTTCTACAATATCCGGAGAGTTCAATACTCTGGATACCGTTGCTTGGAGACTCCTGCTCTCTCTGCAATATCTGATATTGTGATATTTTTATCGATAGTTAACGCCTCCTTATGTAACCGTTTTCATTGATTGCATTATATGCTTATGCAAAATTTATGTCAATACATGCTCTTTGTTTTCGTTGTATTGCACAGTTTTTTCTCTTTTTCAGGTCATTTTCCCTATTTATTTTGTTATTTTTGCCATGTAACCGTTTACATTTCCATACATGATAATATTGGCTTTCAACTTTTATACTTACCATTTACCCGATTTAACGATGTATTGTTTAAAACAACTCAGCCGTTTGATCCGGCACACCACTTCCGCTCCAGACTCCGCGTGGTTGTAAAAACAAAGCATGCCGCCCTGCTCTTTTAAGAATTTTTTTGCGATCGCAAGACCGAGCCCCTGATGCGTCCGGTCATGCCGGCTGGCATCCCCGCTGTAAAATTCCTGATCTGCATAGATGAGATCCTGCTCCGAAAAACCCTTTCCAAAATCGCGGACGGTTGCAGTCAGATACTCCTGCCCCTCATACACTTCCATCTGCAGGCGCACCACGATCCCGCGCGCCCGGTCTGTGTGTTCCACCGCATTGCTGACCACATTTTTCCACGCTCTGCCAACCGGTCCTGGCTTGCAGCATACATTCCCACACAGGGAATCCTCCTGAAAAACAACCGGAACTTTTTCCGCTGCCGCAATCTGCATGGCTGCTTCTTTGAACTGCTCTTTCAAACGCGCACAGGTGACTACTTCTGTCTCCTCTGCGCGGTCACGTCCATACAGCAGTTGCCGCATATGCTCCAAATACTGCTCCATGCTGCCCACATTCGCCAAAATAGCATCCGTACACTCCCGGTTTTCCGCAGACAAATCCGTCTCCGCCAAAAGCTCGGCATTTCCTTTGATGACAGTAAGCGGTGTCTTGATATCGTGTGTCAGTGCCGCAAGCTGCTCTTTTTTCTGCTGCTGTGCGTCCCACTGTCTGGTCAGCGAATCTTTTAATGCTTCTTTCATGCCGGAAAGTGAGGACATCACATCGTCAATCTCCTTAATCTGCGATGGTCCGGTTTCAAACTCCAGATCATTTTGTCCAATTTTTTCCGTAACTTCGCGTAGCTGCCTAAGCTCCCGTTTTAATTTTTTTGCAAAATGGCCAGACAACAATGTGGCGTGCAGGAAAAACAGCACCACGCCAAGCACAGGTGTCAGTATCTCCAGAGATGGAACAATGCCGTTTAATTTATCGTACGCATACCTCATATGCAAATCGTATTTTACAATACAGATATCGCCGCTGTTCTGCTTAATATAGCGGTAATACTTTCCCATGGATGCATACTTACTGCCGTTTTTATACCCCTGCCATGCCCTTTTCTGCGCGTCTGCCGAAAAAGTTCCGGTCTTAAACCGCCCCGCCGCATCGTAAATCCCGTATCTGCATCCATCCGGAATCAGGGCTTCCACATCTATCCCCGCAGCCTTAATTTCTTCCGTATGGTCCGTCAGTTGCAGCTCCGCATAATTGGCAGGCAGCGTAAATCCTGTCATGGGACTTAATACCAGAAGCACCAGACAGAACATTCCGATTCCGAACGTATCCAGACAGAATAACGCCGCAAATTTCAAAAACAGCCCGGTCAGTGTTTTTTGTCTTCTTTTTTTCATTTCCATCGATAGCCGATCCCCCAAACCGTTTCAATCGGGTTGATCCCGAATTTCTGGAATTTTGCACGGATATTTTTTACATGCTCCGTAATTGCGGAACTGTTGCTGTCCCCGTCAAATCCGAATACATGCTCTAAAATCCGTTCTTTCGAAAATACCTGTCCGTGGTTTAATGCCAGAAATTCGCAGATCGTATATTCCGCCTTTGTAAAAACAAGTTCATGTTCCTGCACATAGATTTTTCTCTCCTGCATGGAAAAACGCACCTCCCCGATACAGATCGTATGCGTTTTTTCCCTGTTTTCCCGCCGGATATGTGCAGCAACTCTCGCCCGCAGTTCCCCGATCCCGAACGGTTTTGTGATATAGTCATCCCCACCCGCGCCAAGCCCGGTCATTACGTCTTTCTCTTCGGTTTTTGCCGTGAGAAACAGAATCGGACAATCCACTTTTTCGCGGATTCTGCGGCACAGATCAAACCCGTCTATGCCCGGCATCATCACATCTAAAAGAATGAGCTGGTATCTGCCCAGTTTGTCTTCCTCCAGTTGCAGCGGATCTTCAAGTGCCGTCACCTGATACCCTTCCCGCAAAAGTGCTTTTTTGATCACAGCTAAAATTTCCCGGTCATCATCAATTGCCAATATCTCAGTCATTGCACTGCCTTCCTTCATATTTATGAAACCATACTCCGATTATGACACACATCAGAAACAAGAGCAACAGACAAAACAACACACGTTTCCCGTTTACGGGATCATTGCAGTACCGAATGCCCCTTGCACTCCACGTAGCCGGAAAAAACTGCCATCTGCCCTCCCCAAGCCCGGTGAGAAACAGGGCGGACACCACCGACTGCGCCACGCCCACGCACTGGGATACGGTCTTTGGAAAGATCAGATTCAGGAACAAATGCTCCAGATACAACGGCACACTTCCGAAAATCAGTGTCCCCGTCAGCCGCACATACTGCATGCCAATCCCCTCTTTTCCCAGTAAAAAATGATACCCGGCAGCAAAAAGAACTGCTGCCCCGAAAATTGCAAGAAACCCCATGCCAAAAAGAACCACGCCCTTTACAACAAACCCTTTGCCCTTTACTTTGTAGTTCCCGAGAAATACCTGAAAATGATTCTGCTCCTCAAGTCCGATATTTCCCGCACACACAATGCTCACCACAAACGGAAGCCCGATACCGATCAGTTCAAAATATGCCATGGTCTGTCCCATGGGATTTCCTATGGTCCCGCGATAATAAAACAGCATGAAACCAGCGATGATAACCGGCACCGCCACATGAAACGGAATTAAAAAAGTATGCTTCATTTTCAAAAGTTCTGCCCGGACACTTCCCATCACACGTTTTGTCATTCTGCCACCTGCTTTCGAAACCATGTTCTGCCTGCCAGCCAGAATACCAGAAACCACAGAAGTGCGGCAGGAATTCCAATCAACAGACCACTCACTCTGCCGAGTTCCGGAGAATAGGTCACCTGCCCCGGCTCAAACGGCAGTCCGTTTGGCATCACTTTGATCACGACACACATCAGCCGCGATGTGATCGCTCCCGGAAACAACGCAAACCACGGTTTTAACGATACCGACGTAGACAAAATACTATAGATTCCAACATGGATCACAAGCATCAGAAATGTGCTTATTTTCTGTGCAAGAAGCAGGCAGAACGGAATCTCCCAGAGTGTGGTAAGCCACAACACAATTCCTGCCAGTATCTGTGCCGGAATCGGGATTGCCTGCCTCATCTTCAGATTCCCCACAGATTCCAGCAGCATCTGCCCCATCATGGAAAACAGCGTAAGTCCAGCAACTGCAACCGCCGACATCTTTATTCCGACAAGGTTTTTGCGTCCCAGATCTGTTCCATGCCGCAGGGCAGTGACCATATCGTGTAATTCTTTTTCTGTTTGTCCTTTTTCCCGATGATGCTGCACAAAATGCCAAGAAAACCCGGATACAGCCCGATGTACCACCAGTTGTACACATCAATGGAAAAATAGGAAGAAGTCAGCCAGAATGCCAGCAACGCCGTAAACATCGGCATGCCGAGCGTAATTGCAGCCACGGAGGTATGACGGTATTTTAACTGTTCCGCCTGAAAATAATGTTTCATGATTCATTCCCTCCTTTTGCGACAACCTTCATAAACAATGCTTCCAGATCCTGCTGTTCCTGCAGTTTTCCTTCAAATCCCACCGTTCCCTTTGCAATGATCCCGATGTAATCGGCGGTCTGCTGGATTTCACTTAAAATATGGCTTGAAATGATCACCGTAATGCCTTTTTCTGGAAAACTCCGGATCAGTGCGCGCAGCTCCTGAATTCCAAGTGGATCTAACCCGTTGACCGGTTCGTCAAGTACCAGCAGTTTCGGATCATTCAAAAGTGCCAGACCTATGCCAAGCCGCTGCTTCATTCCAAGTGAAAAAGCCCCTGCTTTTTTCTTTCCCGTATCCGTCAGGTCGACGGTTTTGAGTACTTTCTGAATTTTTTCATCCGGAATTCCGAGAAGAAGCGCGCGCACTTTCATGTTCTCCCACGCCGTCAGGTTTTCATAAATGGGCGGTGTCTCGATTAGCGCGCCAATATCTGCCAGATCTGCCCGTGTCCACTTATGCCCCTCAAAATAAATTTCACCGGACGTAGGGTTTAACAGTCCGGTGATTGTTTTCAACAGCGTGGATTTTCCCGCGCCGTTTGCCCCCAAAAGCCCGTATACACAGTTTTTGGGGATTTCCATTGTAATGTTTTTCAGAACGCTTTGTCCTTTAAATTCTTTTGACAGATTTCTGATTGTGATCATATTCTGTTCCATGTTTCATCCTCCTCTTGATTTGTAAAATCAGTATAAAGGAGAATTCTAAGGAATTTATAAGGATCTTTTTATTTTATCTGCAGCTTTAAAAATGCCTGTTTCTGCGACGGATCTTCCGGGCTTTCCACAGCAGGATTGCTGTCTGCATGGCATAACTTTTTATATTCTGCGCCGCATCAAGCTTTTTTTGCTTTTCCAACAGCTTTACCATGGTGTCCTGATACAGTTCGTTTCCACGCTCTGTACTCTCGGCATTCATCCTGCAGAACCGCAGAATGTCTTTTCCATGTTCGGTGACAAACTGCTCAAATTCGTGCTTATCCATCCCTGATCCTTTTTCTCTCTTAAATCGATTTAAGGGGTTTGCCCTTACACTTTTATATTGTCCTGAACTGGCAAAAAGGTTTTATTTATACTATAATAATATCCTGAATCATCAAAAATGGCTCCGTTTTATTTTTCAAGCATACTTAATTAACGACAAATAGGAATTTCCATAATAGAACTTGCAGTTAAGAGGCTCCTGGAAAAGATATGCGAATCCCATAAACTGAAATAAACGTAAAAACACCCGGTTAAATCACTTGATGATAAGGACTGGTATCTATAGATAAAAAATTAAATGCTCAGGTGACGTTTTTTCGAAATTTTAGTGTTTGAAATCAGGAAATGTCACCTATATAGTAAAAATTGCTTTTCCAGGTACCGCTTTTTTCGAGAAAGTGGTACCTGGAAAAGCAATTTTTGATCTATAGAGACTTTCCGGTATCTGAATGTTAAATTTTCAATATATAGGTACCGCAATGGTATCTTTTACATGAATTTTATTGGCATAGATACCACAATGGTATCTTTTACATGAATTTTCTTCCGGGAGCGCCTTTAACTGCAGGTTCTGGTGCCTTTATATTTGTTCCACAGACAGGATTTGCGGAAATATGTTTCTCAATTATATTTTCTCCAGCCAACAGGAAGAAGGGGAACATTTCTTTCGGAAGAACAAATTTACAACTTGCTCTGGCACTCACAACCCACAGCGAATAGCGTAAACCGAACAACTTTACTCCACGTACCTGAAACCAACGCCAGAGCTAACTTGTAAATTTTTCTGTAGAAAGAGAATGTCCCCTTTTTCCGTCACATCGAGAAACCTTATATTTAGAACAGTCTCCCCCGCAAATCCATCCCTCTGAACAGACCACGCAGTTAAACAGCAATTTCAAATATCACTATTTTTTCCCGTACATTGTTTCCGTCAAACAGATCTCTGCAATCAATTTCATCGGAAAACAACAATTCCTCTACGGTCATCAGATAAGCTATGTATTCATCGGATGGATAATAGAAAAACAACTTTACTGTTCTCCTGTTTTCATAATAAGAATTCAAAATCCGGGCAATTACTTTTTTCAGCAGTTCCAGCGAAAAAGGATTAAAAAAATAAATTCGGTCCACCGTTTCCGGAACTGTATACCGCTCCGCATTTGCAAGTGCAAATAATACCCTGCCGGAAGCCACGGCAGACTCTTTGTTATTCATAGCCTTTTCATAAATTCGCTCGTTATATTCGACACCGATAGACTGACATCTGGTTTGATATGACATAAAAAAATCAACTCTTCCTTTTCCGCAGCCGTAGTCGAGCAATGTGTTTTCCTTTCGAATCAGTCCGCTGTTTGCCAGACGTTCCAAAACTGAATAAGGCGTAGGTTCATAAGGATACTGATCCGCATTTGTATCGTCTCTGCCAGTGGTGCGAACCGCAAGAAGCCTGTCCCATCTTGTCTCGTTCTTTTCCTCGTTCATCGTTTTCCTTTCCTGATTAAATAATAATTCCGTTGCAATGATCAATTTCATGCTGGATGATCTGCGCCGTCCAGCCGGAATATTTTCCGTGCTGTGGTTTAAAATTCTGATCCAGATAATCTACTTCGATCTCCTTATATCTGGTACAGTTTCTGGCTCCGTCGAGTGACAGGCAGCTTTCCTCGGTCTGATACTCCCCGGATTTCTTTGTTATCACGGGATTTACCATTGCAAACTGAAACGGTCCGGCCGCTACAACGATAATTGCTTTGTTTACGCCAATCATATTTGCAGCCATGCCGACACAGATTTCCCGGTTGGCACGCAGGGTGTCTAAGAGATCGGTGATTACCTGCCTGTCGGCTTCTGTAGCAGGGGTTGCTTTTTTTGAAAAAATCTGTTCGCCTTTTACGATGTTTTTAATCATAATGTTATCTCCACTTTTCTTTTTACAGCATACAGCAGTGTATCATTTATCAGATCCGTAATTCGATGAAGTTTTTTTCATACAAAGACATCAAAAAACTGATGGCTGATTTGAAAGCTGTAAGACGGTTGATTTATTCCACCAATGCAATGGAAGGATTCGACCGTCAGCTCCGGAAAGTGACCAAAAGCAAAACGGTTTTACCGTCGGATGACAGCCTTTTAAAAATGCTTATCTGGCAGCCATGGATATCACGAAAAAATGGATTGACCACAGGCAGGACTGGGGTCAGATCCATTCCCAGCCGGAACTTTATTTTGAAGAACGTCTGACCGGGCTCCTATTTTTGTAATCTCTTCGGTAACCAGCTTCATCTGGTTTTCACCATAGATGACTTTCACTTGCTTTATTGAAACAGGTTTTGTTTCCCCATATACCTTTTTAATAAAAAAGTACAAAAATATGGAAATGTGACTATATTCTCACTGATTCCCACATTCCCCGCCATGAGTTTAATTCCATGCTTAATATCTGTATAAGTATTACTTTTTATTAGTTGGCGCATAGATTTGGCACGATTCGTATTTGCTTTTACTTCTACTGGAATCAGTTCATTTGCGCTTCGAATAAAGAAATCTTCTTCTAATGTCGAATTATCCTTCGAATAATAATAAAGCCCATATCCCTGCTTTACCAATGCCTCTGCTACAAAATTTTCATAAAGCGCACCTTTATAAATGCCAAGATTTTTATTTGCACGCAAGTCAATTTGTGATTCATCGTCCAGACTTGCCACCAATAATCCGGTATCCGAAATATATACTTTATATTTGCTTTCATCCACATTTCCTTTTAATGGCAATTCCGGAAATTGCAAACATTCACATACATTAATAAGCCCGGCATCTTTCAACCACTCTACACATCCCATATAATCCTTAGATCTTCCGCCCTTAGAGACTTTCGAATATTGAAATTTTTTATTTTCTTTAGCAAGCTGTGCTGGAATTGACCGGTATACACTCAGAATTTTCGCCTTATCCAGCCCTTGTGCATACTTTACAATATCATTTTCATAATCTACCAATAATTGATGCTGCAAATCAAGCGAACCCTCAAAAGTTTCTCTTTCAATATAACTTGATACAATCGCAGGCATGCCCCCTAAGATACAGTATTCCAGAAAAAGGTTTGAAAAAATCATTTGCTCTGCTTCGGAAAAAGCAACTCCTTCAAGCATATGACAAAGCATATCCGATATTGCTTCTTCCGAATACCCTTTTGCCCACAAAAACTCTTCAAAATCCATGGAGTACATCTGATAATCTGTTTTATACCCCACACTGATACTTGCAATTCGCTGATACTGCACCCCAAGTAATGATCCAGAACATATAACGTCGTATTTTCCATTTTCTTTAAAAAATTTAAGCGCGGTTGCAATCTCCGGGAAATCCTGGATTTCATCAAAAAAATCAGTGTTTCGTTTTCTTCAAAATGTTTCGTCGGATCAATCCTGCTGATCAGCTTGATAATATGTTCTGCTGAAAACCCTTCCTCAACAATAACTTTATAAGATGGCTCTGTAATAAAGTTGATCTCAATTACATTTTTATAATTTTCCCGCGCAAATGTTCTGATCGTCTCTGTTTTTCCGACCTGTCTTGCGCCCTTTATTATCAGAGGTTTTCGATCTGGATTTTTCTTCCACTCCCTCAAAAATGCGTCTGCTTTTCGAACTAAATATCCCATATTGTGTACCTCCACAGTTTAAGTGTATCTATTATACACCTTTTAATGCAAACTTTTATAAAAATTTACATTTTTATGAGCGATTTTTTCTTCAAAATTACATTTTTATGAGCTAATTATATTTATTTTTTACATTTTTATGAAGAAATTTACTTTTTTCAAGAGTCTATCTTGATCGTTTCTATCAATTTTTCTGTAGTTTAATTAGGCAAATGTTAATTTTTTACCAACCGTAACGCATACCTGCATAAAAATTGATGGCTTAGAATACATTGTTCCAAGCCATCGTAAAAAGCTTACTATTCTGTCGATTCTGCCGTATCCGACTTCACATGATTTTCTTTGATATTCCATGTGATCGTATACTCTTTTCCTAACATCGTACCCATATTTTTTACATAATCCTCTAACATAGACTGCACCCTTTGTTGTGCCTGTGCTAATAAAACAGTATCATTTGCTGCTGTCTTCTCCATTTCTTTCTCTGCCTTTTTATAGGCTTTCGTCTGATCATCTGCATCCGCTATTGCTGAATTTTTTGCATAATAATAGGAATCCTTGGTAATGCTGTCGGGATTTGGTTTTGAACTTAATACCTTTGCTTCTGGAATATGTATTTTTACATTTTCACCATCTACTTTTACATCTAACTTTGAACTATCAATGCCAAGTGTAACTATCCCATCATAACTGATCCAAAAATTTTTATCTTTTTTCCATAATAAATAACCAGAAGCATTTTTTTGGTAGTATTCCGCTACGTTGTGATAATAACATTCCATCGTTGCCCATTCACTAATTGTTTTCATCTGTGAAAGCTGTGGCTCCATCTGCATGGTATCAGCAGCTTCCTGTTCTGCCCCACAGCTGCAAAACAGCCCTATCATTGCAACAATAACCAGCACTTCTATTGTTTTTTTCATTTTGCATTCTCCTCTGATGTTATAATTTTTACTTTATAGTGATCTTCTGATGTCTCTGCATTTCTTACAAACGGTTCCACCAAACCCTTAATCGTATTTTCTGCATTCTGTTGTGCTGTTTTATAAATCATAGTTTCGGACTTACTTTTTTCTTTGATATCCTGAATACATGCTTTATATGCTTCTCCTGAAACCGTACCATCATTTGCTTTTTTCTCTTGAAACATATATTTTAAGGAATCAATATCAACCTCCGGATCGTCTAGTGTTACCTTAGGCAAAGTCACCGTAATCAAATATTCTCCCGATTCCTGTTCTTCCATTTTAATATCCACTTTTGTAAAATCTATCCCCGCTTTTACTCTGCCTTTGTATTTACAATAATAAGCTACTTCGAAGAATCATCTTCATCCATAACAGTACAAATATCATTATATACACATTCATATGTAGATAACCGACTTACTTCAATAATCTTGTGCAGATTCGATTCTGTAACAATCTGTACGTCCTCTGTTTGATCAAATATTCCGCTTATAGACAGTATACCAAGCACAATAACCACTACAACAATGGCAATTATGGCTTTTTTTAACTTTTTCATTTGTATTTTCTATCTCCCATCTTTTGTTGTGATATCTTTTTTCAGATTATAATATATTTGTGTTAAAATCAACCTGTTTTATTGTAAATAAATTACATTTGTATATTACAAATGTAAAATACCCACCACCAAACTATTCTTTGGATCGAATAGAGGCCAGCACCTTCCAATACGCATCCTCATAAGTATCCTCTTTTATATCTCCAAACTCCATCAAATATATAATAAACCACCGGTTATCCTCTGGCGAAGGAAAACAGTAAAACCAACCTTTACCATCCATCCGTCCAATATCCGTATCCATCCAATGGTTGTATAGGTAGACAATTCCCTTTACTCCATAATCTGACACTACTTCCTTTTCTCCTGTCACTTTACAATGATCAATAGATTCTTCTAACATATCAATCATATTGTCATTATCTTCATAAAGGGCCTTTAAACTTACCTGATCCTCATCATCCAATGAATAACTTACACCAAAATAACTGATCTTTCCTCATAAATTTATGACAAAGAAAAGGACCTTTCGATCCTTTTCTTCATCCCACCATCATAAAGCAGATCCTATTGGATTTCTGCAAGCTTTTTCACAATACGTGCCTGCACTTTTGTATAGTAGGCGGCATCCGCAGTCGACAGATTATCCGTATCTACGTCATTTAACTTCTGCATGTAATCGGCATATTTCGTCATATAATCCGCATAATCATTTAACATTCCCGCCACATCATCAGAATTTTCATACTTTTTCATAAACTCGATATATTCATCAAAGAAATCTTCATAACTATCCATCATCTTCTTAAAATCCGCATCAACTGCCCCATCTTTCTTTTTAGAACTGGTTTTCTTTTTCTCCTTCTTATCAGTCTTTGAGGAATCTTTAGATGTATCTTTTGCGTTTTCCGAGTCATCTGTTTCTTCCGGCTCCTCTGTTTCTTCCGGTTCCTGCGTATCCTCCGTATCATCGTCCAGGTCATAGATATCTATATTCATTGTCTTTTTCCTTTTATCATAACTCAGCGAGAGCGTATATCCATCTTTATTCTCTGCATCATATGAATCTTCCGTCCCATAATAATCCACATTAAATCCGTTTTCCTTACATGCATTTATATAATCTGCAAACTGTGATTTCGACGTATTAAAAACGTCAATTTCAAAAGAATCTTCTGCATCCAATACAATTTCTCCGTATTTCGATTCCGGAACAGGCAACGATTTTACCAGCGTACTTGTCGGCCAATGATACTCTGTTTCTTTCGTCTTCATAGCATTACAACCACTAAGATTTCCCAAAATCATTATTCCACAACACATTACCATCATTAATCTTTTTTTCATTTCTCTTTGTCCTCCCTTTTTTGATCCTGCTTCATTTTTCTCAACACTGCTATATGATCCATATAGGTCTTTTCCACAGTGTTTTCCTCTGTCGGAACCGGTAACATTCCATTTTGCTGTACATATGAAATAAATTCCATCTGTCCGTTAAGCTGTCTGATCTGTTGCCTGAGCCCTCGAATTTTCTTTTCCAGATACTGATTTTTTTGTTTCTCCGAAAGCGTCAGAAGATCTTTGATTTCCTTCAGATCAAGCCCCATTGCCCGATACACCAGAATCTCCCAGAGACGTTCCAGTGCAGCGTCATCGTACAGTCGATAATTGTCTTTCGACCGCTGGGCAGGCAATAGTCCTTCATCATCATAAAACTGCAAAGTTCTCTTGCTCACTCCTGCCAGCCGGCTCACTTCGTTTACTTTTTTCATTACGGCCTTTACCTTTCCCCGTACTTTTCAGCATAAACTATCACGCATACGTGACCGCAATACTGATTTCCAGAAATGCCATTTCTTGGGTTTCATAAAGGCCTTTGAAAATTTTGCGAGGTAATATTTCCAGAAATAAAAAAGCTCTGGAAAACATCTGTTTCCCAGAACTTTTTATCCTTTATTATTCATTTTTCTTACAAACCTGCCGGATCAGCTGAATCAGTGCCACCACTGCCAATGCTATATACCCATAATCATCACAAGAAAACCCGTCTTTCTTCTTAAAAGCCCAGATTTTCATCCACCAGAATAATCTGAAACCGTCCTTTGACCCTGCTGAATCGGGTTGTCAGAATCTGACAGCAGATGCACTGTGGACTTTTACAGTCAAAACAGCTTCCGTTTTTGGAACATGGTGTGTCAATGCCAAATCGCTGTGCATTAATCGGTGCCGCCTCATTCCGCGCACGGTGCAGGGCGTCTTCCTCGGATTTTACGACTTTGTTCATACCCACAATCAGCAGAACATGCTTTGGTCCATAGGCATACGCAGCCACACGATTGGCATTTCCGTCAATATTGATAAACACGCCATCCTCGCTCATGGCATTGACACTGCCCAAAAAATAATCCGAGCTGAATGCTTTCCGCGCAATCTCCTCTTTTTCCTCCGGGGTTTTTACTTTATCCCGATCATAAAATTCATACTCACCGTTGGAAATGGCATCGTAAAGACCACACTCCTTTACAGAAGTTGCACCGCCCATGTTGATACTGCTGCCCTTTGGAATCAGTTCGAGTGCTTTCTTTACCGCTTCCTCTTTGGTCTCTACATAGTATGCTTCCATGTTTCGGGATTCCAGTGCCGCCACAACACGCGCTCCCAGCTTCTCATTTCTCATTTTCCTTACGTCCATTGTGTAAACCTCTTTTCCAAATAGCTACGCTATGATTTCATACTGCATCAGCTCATATTTGAGTCTGCTTCCCTCCATAATCTCCGGCGGAAGCAATGCCCGCGCCACAAGTTTTAAATCATCACTTTCGATATCTGTCCGCTTCAAATTTGCATAATCTCCATCAATGCTGACCACTTCATAATACCATGTTTCCATATGCTACCTCCATTTTTTATTTCATATAAATCTCACAGACTGCTTAAAGGCGCTACATGAATGTATTTTTTCGCATAGCTATTGATTCCCTGCAGTAATCCGGCTGCTAATTTTTCCATTTTTTTGTCACTGTGATCCGAACACTGGTTGCCCAGTTCAATATCAACAGAAGGAATTGTACTGTATGAAGTCTGCGTCAGGTCAATCTCCGCAGCTCCTGTCCCGCTTATTTTCACTTTTTTAGAACGCAATCCCTTAATCAAAGCTTTTCCCAGAGCATCATGTTCTTCCCAATAAGAAGCAAGCGGTTTTCGGTTTTTCAGCTGTTTCGGAACAGAAGCATAAAAACATCCTTTGTCATAGGAAAGTCCGTCACTGTCCCAATGCAGTGCAATATGACAATCTGCTACATTATTACATATAACCGTGCGCGCCACATTATCCAATTGCACATCCTTTCCATCCCGGACCATGAGCACATCATACCCCTCTGCCAGCAGTTTCTTTTTCAGAATCCGTGCCATACGAAGCGTCACATCACGTTCTGCCGTTCCGTCCCGAAATGCCATTCCATCTGAAACCGCCACTGCTTTCACAGAGCCTGCCGCTGTCGTTCCTCCGGTCACCTTTGCAGAGCCATCCGGATGACACAGCGTTTTGACCGATGAACCGCCTTTCGTCCCATGTCCCGCATTGACTGCAATCACAATGTCCTTCCGGTTCTTTTTCGCCTTGTACATAACGGCATAGCCCGATGTAATTCTGGCATGATCCGCATATTTCCAGGAAGAGTCCAGATAAATTTTCTCCTTCCCCTTCGCATATCCGCATATCGGGAAACTGATGACCATCAAAAATACAATTAGAAATACTATCCCCTTTTTCATATACACTCCTCTTTCTAAACATTCGACAGTTTTTATCCCCCTGTAGGAGCAAAATATCTTTTCACTGTCTTTACTCTACCTCATTTTTTATGGTAACACAAGATAAAATCCCCGTGTCGTTGCATTTCAGTGCCTTTAAGAGTATCATTACCATGATACGAATTTTAGGAGGATAAATTTATGAAATTAAAAACAAGACAAATCACTGTTACAGCAATTTTACTCGCAATCTGCATTGTAAGCCAGTTTTTCAAAAATGTGAGTGTATACCTTACAGGTCCGATCATCAACGCTGCCCTGATTCTGACCACTGTCTATGCCGGGCTGGCATGCGGCATTATCTTAAGTATCATCACCCCGATCACATCCTTTTTCATCACCGGAAGCCCGATTATGGCAGCCATTCCGGCAATGTTTCCATGCATTATAATCGGAAATGCAATTCTCGTCCTTGTTGTTGCCCTGCTCCACAAAAAATTCGGGGAAAAAGCAGGACTTCCGGTATCTGTTGTGATCGGTGCTGTATTAAAGGCTCTGTTTATGGGAATTCTTATTTCTCTTATTATCTTACCAAATATGTTGCCTGTGAAAATGCAGCCAATGTTACATGTTCTGCAGCTGCAGTTTTCTGTCACGCAGCTGATTACTGCCCTGATCGGCGGGGTGTATGCAATCATTATTCTTGCAATATTGCAAAATACCACTCTCGGTGAGCAACGGTAAAAACATGAATGGATGCCATATAAAAAGAGAACCCCCCGGTAGCCGCCGCTACTGAGGGGTCGTTTTGTGCGCATCACTTTCAGCCACACATTTATAAAATTTTATTCCATATTTTTAAGTGCCTGATCCATCGGAATCTTCTTGATTCTCTGGAAATCAAATACCATAACAATCAGATATCCGATCAGCACAAATCCAAACATTTTTGCATAACCAATCGGTGTTACGCGAAAAGCGAACCAGCCGCTGTAGGAAAAGAGCATCATCCGCCATGCCGCGGCCATAACAAGTGTTCCAAGAATCACACTGATGAGATCCGCGATTACAACCACAATACTCGTCGAAAGCAGATACAGACTCGCGATCTCTTTGTTTTCGTACCCAAGGATTTTTGTCATGGAAATTGCATTCTCATTCTTTTCAATGATCAGCTTTGTCAGAAGATAGATCATAACGGCTGCCAGAAGGATACACAGTACCTGAAAATACGTCATGTAGGACCCATGGAGTGATCTAACTGGTCTGCCATCTTTGTGATATCACGGATCGTGATGGTCGTTGCAATATTTTCCTCATCAATATCGGTGATCCTGCTGTCGGATAAAAATCCGCTGAACTCATTTTCCTTTAAGTCAAATACTTTTCCGTAATTGTCAATGGACATAAAAACTGCAAGGCTCTGGGATTTTTGATACAGTCCCGCAACTTTAAAGGTATAAGTTTTATTCTCATACTTTTCATCCAGCGATATTTTATCTCCCACCGCAAGCCCGTATTTATCGGCAAATGAAGCAGAAATATATACTTCATTTTTCTTAAGGGAACTTAACTTTTTGATCTTTACATAGTGACTGTCATCCGCGATTCCGTATACGGAAATTTCCTCATCGATCGCATCACTCTTTTTTACAAGTGAAGTCATATCAAACTTCTCTGCGTCTTTGTTTTCCGTTGTGATCAGTTTGTTGTCATCATCCTCGTAGGATTTGAGCACATACTGGTATTTTGCAAACATCATGCCGTCGGTGTTGTTCTTGTAATAAGCAAGTGTATCCGGCATACCTACCGCCATGGCAAGCATGACCATGATAAAGAAAATACCGACAAATAAAATCAGGTAATTTGTGACATTCTGGAACATGATCCGCAGGCGGAACCGGCCAAAAAAGCTCCATCCCGGCAGACGCATGGCTTTTTTATTCTTTGTCTTTTTCAGGTCATGACGCAGAAACTGCAGTGGTGTATGCTGCATCATGCGCACGATCACGATCAGGTTGACAACCAGCATCAGGATCACCGGAACCACCGTGGTCTTAAAGAATGCATCCGGATTCCAGATCGTGTAATACGTTGGCAGACTGTAACTGTTGTAATACATCGACACAACAATATTTTTAAACACCGTATAGCCGAGTATATTTCCGACAATCGCAGCCAGCAGTGTTACAATAACCGGCATGGACAGATAGTGCTGCACCAGCTCTCTTTTCGTGTAACCGGACGCGCGCAGTGTTCCGATCGCGGAGGACTCTTTTGCAATCGTATTGCTGATCGTCACGGCAAAGATAAATGCGATGATTACCACAAGGATATCCAGCAGCACACCGCCCATGGCTTTGTCCGATCCCATATCATCGGTTGCAAAATTGATCGCCGGATTTCCGTATTTCGGTGTGTAATCTTCGAGCTCATTGTCCGCAACAACCACCTGTGTGAGCAATGCACGCATAAAATTATCAGAGCGTGTTTTTTCCCCGGCCTCATCCGCAGGCTCCGTTTCATATTTCCATGCATAAGTATAGTGAATACTCTTGTGCAGCCGGTCGAAACCGTCCTGTGTCACCATTGCCACATCAAATTTCAGTGCATCAAACATCAGATCTGTGGTCTTTTCATGTAAGGTGGAGTAATTGACATACGCAAGCAGTCCCACAACTTTATAAGTCTCTCCGGAAACTGTGACGGTATCTCCCACCTTTATTCCGACGTTGTCGGCGTGCATACGGTCAATGGCAATTTCATCCGCCTTCTGTGGAAAACTTCCCTGCAGCATACATGCCAGGTTGATATCCTTTGTCTTTGCAAATACGCGGATCGTGCCATCCTTTTTCCCGTCGTTATTATAATCTTCTTCCTCATTTCGGAAAAAGTTTTCATACAATGTTGTCTTTGTTGCCTTAAAATCCGGATCGTTTAATTTATATTTTTCTTCCGCATCCGCATATTTGTCTTCGATCTTGTCCTGTGCCTTTTTCCAGGCTTTGTCGTAGGCTTTTTTGTAGGCCTTATCATACGCCTTTTTGTAGGCTTTTTTATATGCCTTGTCGTAGGCTCATCATACGCCTTGTCATACGCTTCGCTGTAGGCTTTGTCATGTGCCTCGTTATATGCACTGCTGTATGCACTGTCATACGCTTTTTTATATGCCGGAGCATAAGCCTTACTGTATGCACTGTCGTAAGCTTTTTTGTAGCTTCCGTCTTTTTTTGCCTGTGCTACCGCAGTATCCAGCATCTGCCCCGCTGTCTGTGCATCCATCCCCTGTGCCAGCAGGGATTGTTTTACCTGCGCTGCAAACTGTGCATCAAACTGTTTGACAAATGTTGCATCGAAACTCTGTTTAAATTTCGGATCAAACTCCTTCTTAAAAGATGACGCAAATTTTGCCGGAAACGATTGCTCAAACTGCTTTTTAAATTCTTTGTCAAAGGATTTCTTAAACTGTTCCGGAAATTTTTTATCGAATTCTTTCTTAAATTTATCCGGAAACTTTTCATCGAATTTTTCCTTAAATTTTTTCGGCAGTTTTTTATCCAGTTTCTTTTTTGCTTCATCCAGATAATACTGTTTGACATCCGCTTTTTCACCGGTCTCAATTGCCGAAAGCAAGGTGGCATCTGCCTGTTTTTTTAACTCAAAATGACCGTCTTCCTGTTTGTATTTTGTCACGCCTTCGCTTGCCGAAGTAATCATACTCTCGTTTGCCACATACATACCGGACACAAAGCCGATCGTGAGCACAAGAAACAGGAATACAACCAGATATTTTTTCCAGTCCCCGATCAGTTCTTTCGGTATTCTCCTGATCAGGGGATTTTTGATTTTTTTCATAGCAGCCCCCTTACCATTCCAGATCTTCCGCGGATACCTTGTTTGTATTGATGTCGTTGTGGCGCACCGCACCGTCACGGAGCTTGATCACATGGTCTGCCATATTTTTGATCGCCTCGTTATGTGTAACCATAATGATGGTATTTCCGTATTTTTTGTTGACCTCCTCAATCAGCTTTAAGATCTCCTTGGAGGTATTGTAGTCAAGTGCTCCCGTTGGCTCATCGCAGAGCAGAATATCCGGATTTTTTACAATCGCACGGCCGATGGAAACACGCTGCTGCTGGCCTCCGGACAACTGGTTCGGCAGTTTGTAGCGGTGCTCGTAAAGTCCGAGCGTATGTAACAGATCGTCAATATCAAGCGCATTGTCTGACAGATACGCTCCCACTTCGATGTTTTCCTTCACGTTTAGATTTCCAATCAGATTGTACATCTGGAATACATAGCCGAGATGCTTTCTGCGGTACTGTGTCAGCTTTTTCTCACTCATATCCTCTAACTTATCGCCGTTGATATTGATGTAACCGGAATCGGCGTTATCAATGCCTCCGATGATATTGAGCAGTGTGGATTTTCCGGAACCGGATGGTCCTAACAACACACAGAACTCCCCTTTTGCAACGGAAAAATTCATGCCGCGCAGGACTTCCTGACGCGTCTGTCCGCTTCCGAATCCTTTCTTTAAATCTACAATTTCCAAAAACTTCTTTTCTTCTTCTGACATAGAAACTCCCTTTCCTTTTGGTTTTACTTTTCATACTAATATTAGTTTTATCTAACCTCCGGTTCTTTTTTTAGGTCCCCCGCAAAAAGCGAAAGACCTGTGCTTCTTTTCTGAACCTTTTGTCCAAACGCGGACGATCTGTGCTTCTTTTCCCGACCTTCCGTCAAAACATGCGGACGGCCTACGGTCTGACAAGTCCGTACCAGCCTGCCAGCAGATATTTTACACCTTTTTCCGCAAACCGCAGTGCTTCTTCCTCGTCATCCATGTGCGTTACCATAAATATAAACATATCGATCTGTGAATGGGACATCCAGTGTACAACGCTTTGTTCCACCATCGGCACATGGTAAGCTTTGCACATCGCTTCACAGATAAATGCATTGTGCTCATCCATCTGATCGACCAGCCGGTCCGGCATATGTTCCATGCTTGATCCCTGCGCTTTTGTCAGCACTAAAAGCACTTCATCCCGGTAGGTGTACAGTTCATGGACAACCTGTGCGACTGCTTCAAAATCGCTGCTGTCATCATGCTCTTTTGCTTTGCCGCTCTCCATCTCCCTGACTTCAAAAGAAAAATGCTCCCGCAGAATTTCATTGAGCCGATCCATAAAATTTCCTACCACCTCACAGAACAGATCGTCCTTGTCCTGAAAGAAAAAATACAGTGCCCCTGTGGTCACACCCGCCTTCTGGCAGATTCCTCGGAGGGATGCCCCCGCAAACCCTTTCTCCATAAATTCTTTTTTGGCACATTGGATCAGGTGTATCTTCGTCTCGCTGTCATGTATTTTCTTTCCTACCATGGTACGCTCCCTGTAAATAAAAATGTAACATAACGTTGTTATGTTAGATAACACTGTTATGTTACATCATTCCCATGTCTATGTCAATAGAAAAACTTATGCATTTTTCTGTTTGTGTTTATCATAAGCTGCAAACATGCCGGCAAGCAATGTTCCGGAAATAGAATGCCAGGTGCAGGAAACTGCGCAGATGATCGCAGACTCCGGTGTTGCGGAAAACTGTGCGGTCGTTGTGGCAAGGTTTGTTGCCAGTCCCGCATTCTGCATGCCAACTTCGATGGCAATGGTTCTCTTTTTGGCGGTATTCATGCCAACAAGTTTTCCTGCTCCATAACCAAGCAGATAACCAAGTCCATTGTGAAGAAAAACAGCTACAAAGATTACAGCTCCGGACTGGAAGAACTTCGCGCCCTGGGAAGATACCACACCACCGACAACACACGCCAGCCCCAGTACTGCCACACCCGGCATAATTTTCTGTAACTCACTGAACATTTTCTTTTTCCCCAGCAGATAGTTTAAAAGGAAGCCCAGTGCTACCGGAAGAATAACCGTTTCCACAATGGAAACAAGCATTGGCAGTGCCTTGATGGAAATATTGGTTCCGCTTGCCAGAAGAGAAACCATAAGTGGTGTCATGATCGGGGAAAGAATCGTGGATACGGTTGTCATTCCTACGGAAAATGCCACATCTCCACCACAGAGATACGACATGATGTTGGATGACACACCACCCGGACAACAACCTACCAGAATGAGTCCCAGTGCAATGCCTGCTGGAAGATGCAGCACTTTCGTCAGTGCGAATGCCAGAAACGGCATAATCAGATACTGTGCCAGTGCACCAACACAGATATCGAATGGTCTCTGTGCCAGAATCTTAAAATCCTGCGTTGTCAGTGTCAGACCCATACTGAACATAATAATACCGATGATGATCGACTGACTTGTAAACTTATTGGAAACCGGATCGGTAAATAACTGATGGTTTACCCATCCCATCATTCCCGGAACGATAAATGTTACTACCGCAATTGCAATTACCACAATTGATGTGTAGTCCGATAACCATTTGCTGAGTTTTTGTAGTGCTTTCATAAACTTTTCCTCCTTGGTCTGTTCACTGAAAAACGAATTCAGACATTAAAAAAGTCCCTTCCCAGATACTACTCTGGAAAGGGACGAATAAAATCCGCGTTACCACCCTGATTCCACAGAAAAACTCTGTGACACTTCACATACCAACATATGCTATCCCATAACGGAGGAAACCGGCGAAGTTTACTCACAGTTGTCTGCTTTCAGCCCGCTTCTTAGAGAGGATCATCCATATCCGGCTACTACCTGTTCGCACCACCCACAGGCTCTCTGAAAATAACGATAAGATACGATGCTGTTCTCGTCAACGAATTTCGGTGAACAATATTTTCTTTTCGATGATTATTATATTCCCCTGTACAGATATGTCAAGGAAAAATTTTTCCACCAACGCTTTTCTGATTGACCTCTCCGTTTGCTCTTATGGGACATACATTACATCTTTTTCTCTATATGTCCCCACAACTTTCCATCAGTCTTTTTCAAAATGCTGATAATCCTTCGAATGTGTCCAATCGCCGCCCCAGGTAAATCCATATCTGGTAAAAAGCTTGTAACACAGATCATCGTGATCGATCTTGTGCGGAAAATCCCCACTCCGGTCAACATACGCTTTTGCATTTGCAGGCTCAATCGACAGCTTTCCGTTGACGGTTTTTACATAGGGATTATAAAGTGTATTGATGTCAACTGCCATGCCCAGACCGTGTTTTGAGATTTTTGTCGTGTGGGAAATGAAACGGAAATTAAACGCAGAGGAATTGTTATCGCTCATGGATGCCTCATCATCCGCATCGTATTCATCCACCAGCCGGACTTTTTCAATGGGATATTCTGCCTCATACAACTGCCTGAAAATGGCAAGGACATCCTCTGCAATGGCTTTATTTACCACAAGTTCTCCCTCTTTTGTCTGACCGTCAAACCCCATGTGGAGCACATGAAGATAGCGGAGATCTTCCCGCGGTACGGTACAATCTGCCTTGTATGATTTTCCCTGCATCTTCTCAAAAATATCGTCCGGGATTTTGGAAATATAGAACGCTTCCTCTGTGATACTTTTCCCGGTACGGTCCGCATTTTCAACACTTTGTTCTTTCTGCGTATGATCCGGTTCGTTCATGTTTTGTTTTTTCTCACTCAGTTCTGTCCCTGAAGTCCTGTGATCCTGTTCTTTTTCACTGTTCTCCTGATCCGCAACCTCAGACTTTTTTGTGTTTGATTTTTCCGGATGCCGGATCAGACGGCTTCCGGTTACGACTGCGGCAGCTGCAAGTAACACGGCCGCAGTGATGATCATTCCTTTTTGTTTTTTCACCAGTTTCTCCTTACTGACACGTTTCCCTTTTCTGCAAACATAAAATCATCCGCTTCAACATGATAACACCGCTAAGCCTACGCTATCGAAAAAAGTGTCATGTGAAAGCCCGAAGGCCGCATTTCTGCACGGATGAATTGTGTATATTTTAGCACTGATTTTTGGAATTTGCTATATTTTCATAACAAAAAATGCATTTTTCTTTTAATGCACCCTCGAAAAATAATCCATCAGAATTCCCTTAATATGATTATACCTTCTGGCATAAGAATTCTCCACCCGTATAATCTCCATATTGTGTGCCTGACAGATGGCATTTTTCTTCCGGTCGCGCTCCTGCACCACCGCATCTTCAAAATGCTCTTTCCCGTCAAGTTCGATTGCCAGAACCGGCAGTTCCTTTTTTCCCTGTTTTTCGTACACAACAAAATCAAAGCGCCCCATATAAAACAGATCATCATATGTCATATTGTCCTGAAACACCTGCGATATGGCAACTTCTTTGTGGATCACATACTTACTCTGGGAAAGCCAGATATTTTCGAGCGCATGCGTCAGGTTTTCGAGAAACGCATTTTCGGTAGCGGTAGAAAACGGCTGGATGCCAAGTGCACGGGAACTGATATGTTTTTCCGTAATCTCTGACTTCCCGTTGGTTTTGATGTACTGCGCAAGTTCATAAAGATCATCGTCTGCCTGTCCTGCATGCAGGCGCTCCAGTTCTTTGCTGTCTGCGAGCAGAACAAGCTTGTCTTTCGCCCGTGAGGTTGCAACATTGATCAGTTCCTTATTGTTTTTCAGCCATTGATAGGTACCGACATTGGTGCGGTCGGACAGTGCCGTGGAAAAAAGCACCACATCCTTTTCATCTCCCTGAAAAGCATGCACCGTTCCACAGACTAAATTTTCGAGGTGGTTTTCTTTGATCGCCTGCTCGATCAGTGCCCGCTGGTTTACAAACGGTGTGATCACCGCGATACTTTTGTCCGTGTTCTGCTTCGCGTATGCAATGACCTCGTCTGCTTCCGCCGGAGATGTATTTTTGATCTCGGCACGGTCACTTTTTACATCTACATAGACAAGTGGCTCCGGCTCTTTGCTTTTTGAACAGATCTGCAGTTTGGAATTGTAATATTTTTTATTGTTAAATCCAATAATCTCTCTGTTGCAGCGGTAATGGCTGCGCAAAAGCACTTCATCACTCACCGCATCACATGCCAGATACGTTTTGTAAATCGAATTCTTTCTGTAATCATATTCCTCTGCCACATGATACCGCCGTCGCAGCTTGCGGTTGATCAGTTCTCCGAGCAGAATAACCGGATTCAGCTGCTGCGGATCTCCCACAAGCATCAGTTTCTCTCCACGGATAATCGGGACAAGAGAGATCGCAACATTGCACTGGCTGGCCTCGTCCATAATGGTCATGTCAAACAGCGGCTCCGGTTCCCCGATCTTATGTGCCGATATGCAGGTAGTGATAATAACCGGAAAAACACGCTGCAGCTTCTTTACATTTTCGGATTTCTGCATGTATTTGTTGAATGCCCGCGCCTGTGTCTCTGGATTTTCTCCGGAATCTAAAATCTCCCGCAGTTCCTGATATTTGGGTTCTTCGAGTGTCTTGATATAACGCGCAGACGTATAAAATAAATACTGATAAAATTCTTCTTCGTTGCGGTCGAGAAGCTGCAGGGCATCCGAATCAGAAATTTCGCCAATCTGGTGGATTCTCTGATCAAGCCTCTGCATCTGGTATCCCTGCAGGTCCATCTGAAACGGGAGCAAGTTCATGGCATTTTTGATATGTTCCTGGTATTCCATGAGATGCGAAAGTGTCTCTTTCCGCTCCTTTAAATCCAGAATTTCCTCATACTCTTTCAGTCTCGCAGAAAGACGTTTTGCACGGTCAACCCGGTCATCCTTGCGCTTATCGAGCGTGGACGTAAATATTTTTACGGTCTGCACCTGATTGCGCAGGCGGTTGATGTAGCTGATTGCAGCTTTAACTTTGTCTATATTTCCAAGCCGCAGTACCGGAAACGGAATGGTCTGTCCATGGTACTCAAGATGCGTCAGTTTCTCAAATACATTGTCGATTGGAACGTTATTGTAGGACGCAAATAAAACGGTCGTATTGTTAAAAAACGCCGTTATTATCGTGTTGATGATCGTATTTGTTTTTCCCGTGCCCGGTGGCCCCTGTATGTAGGCAAGCGGATATTTCATGGCGTTGTTGATCGCCAGCAGCTGATCCAGATTGATGTTCTGATTGATCAGTGCAATCGGATACGCCTTGGTGCGGCGCGGCCGTTCTAACAATTCCCCGAAGAAGGCTTTGACTGGATAAGTAACCTGCTGCTTTTCAAACATATCAAGTATGGCTTTGTACTCGTCATGCAGATTCAGCACTACATCCATCCCAAGCCCCAGCACATACGGCATATCATCTACGACCGGCTTTTGCCCGCCATGACCGGTAATCGCATCTTTGATTTTTTCCAGATTGTTTTCAAAATCTTCCAGCAGTTCGTACTCGTCCGCATCCAGAAATTTACGCGCATTTTCTGTCTGTCCGTCAATGCCAAACTGTGTGCAGACTGTGATATCTTCATCCGGCTGAAACACTCTGTTTTTCACATCAAGGTTCAGGTTCCGGTATGCCAGAACATACAGCCCCTTCGCCGTGTGAATACTCAATACATTGAGTGCCAGTTTCTTAATTCTTAATTGGTGCTCTTTTTCTTTTCGTGAGACAGGGAATACTGGAAATTTGACACGACCTCCTGAAACTGCTGATCGTTAAGTGCATACCGTCCGTTTTTCACACGATCCCCATCGATATAATGGATCAGATCATAATCGGTGATGTAAGGCGTCGTATCCATGCGGTTACATAGTTCCAGATAATTTAGTATTTTCAGATTTGCAGAGCTGGAAAAATAGTTTTATAACGCTCCGGATGCATCTCGATATCTTCGATCAGCTGCCTGTTTTCCGGACAGTACGTTCCTTCAATGACTTCCGTGGACAGGATGGAATCCACGAAAATTTTGTCATATTCCCCCAGTGTATACATTCCGAGGTGCAGACCATCTACTTTGAGGGTACGTTTTGCCGGATCGAGATCACGGATTCCAATCCAGTATTTTGTAATCTGATCCGCTTTGTTCCGATATTCGATTTTCAGCCACTTTCCCTCATGAATTGCCCGGAAAATGTCCCTGCAAATCTGATTCATACTATGCTCCGTCCTGTTTTACATGATATCTCTATCATTCATTATGATGTTCGGACAGAACCTTTGTCAAGCAAATCCTCAATTCCCCTTGCTGCTCAAAGGATTACTTCTTGTTTCAAAAAACTGATTGTTATCTATGCGTGCGCGGTTTTTGTCGTTGTACATACTGCTCTGCCGGATTGCGGCATTTTCTTTTTCCTGTTCCGGTGTGTTCTCCGCAAAATGTTTTGGTCCTGCGGTAACCGGATCTGCATCCGTTCCTACAAGCATCGCTGATTTATCCGTGTAATTTTTGGGTTTCATGACATACCTCCAACTTTTTTGTTAGTATGTCCGATTTTTATCCTCTCCACTCCCGTAAGTAAAAGTTTGTAAAAACTTCCGTAACCGGTCTGTCTTCGGATTCTCGAAAAATTCTTTCTTAAATCTTCTTCTAATGGAATATCGTACTCTTTCTCAATTCGTCCGACATCGTTTCCAGATGACCTTTTACTGTTCTTGCAATGATTTCATCATCTTCCACGATAAAAATGCGATACATTGATTTAGTATCTGCCACGCAACCGCTGCTGTTCGCCTTCTTCTCCTGATGCAGAAAAAGATAATCAGCACAGCAATAATCACCAAATAACTTCCCATTGCCTGTCCTCCTGCGTTTCCATCATGAAATCTTAGTTCCTGCCTTTGAATACTTTAACGCTTCCTTACAATATACAGACTGATTTACAATCCAAATCAGGCACACTACAAGAGAAGGTAAGAATCCTATGCCAAAAACAAGTGCACAGACGGCAAGCACAATGGACAGAATCGTACAAACCGTGTTTGTGGAGGCGTAAGCTTTAACCTCAAAATCATAATCATCCGGGTGGAGATGCGAAACTGACAGAAGATTTTCTATGCAGGATGAGGCAGAGCAAAAATTGACAGGGAGCAGACAAATGAGCTTGAATATGCCGATGAATCGCAGAAAGAGGAGAACTCAGACAGACAGCCGGTAAGAAATCCTGAGAGGGAGAAGCCGAAGTAGGAGGATAAGGATAAACGTTTCAGTGGTACATGGACTTTGGAACAATATAAAGGACAGTATAGATCCGCTATGTATGCAGCAGTGAAAGCCCACCGGGAACATCACCCAACGGGTCTGTTCCCGACCTCACGGTCAGATACATATGAATAGTTGTGTTTATCCTGCTAACACTAATGGTATATCCATTGACTCCATAACAAAATTTGTGTATAATTTTGTTATGGAATGAGGAGGTGTTTTTATGCCAGCAATCAAATCAAGTGCTGATTTAAGGAATAATTACAATGAAATTTCTACATTTTGTCATAATTATCCTGAACCAGTTTTCATCACAAAGAATGGAAAAGGCGACCTTGCCGTCATGAGCATTGAAACCTACGAAGAACTGACCAGCCGCTTTGAACTTACAGCCAGATCAAGGAAGGAATGGACGATATTGCCACAGGCAACACCAGACCATTTTCCGAAGCTATGGCTGATATCAGGAGCCGCCGCAACCGATGAGCTATCAGGTTCATATCACTTCCACCGCAGAACACGATATTATGCGTGCTGCGGATTACATCCAATTTACCCTCAGAACTCCCGATGCCGCAGATAATCTGTTAGATGCTGCGACTGAACAGATAGGCTCACTAGCCGACCTGCCACAGAAGTTTTGTCTGGTAGATGATCCTGTACTGGCAAGCTGGGGCATTCGTTTTGCGATAATCAATAATTACCTTGCCTTTTATACCATTGATGAAGAAAAGCAGACTGTAATCATAGTCCGCTTTCTCTATCAGAAAAGTAACTGGACTTCCATTCTTCGACAGGGATTTTCCCTCATTTAAGGAATCTGGTTTTATGCAGGTTCCTTTTTAGTGCATATTATGTAATTGCTCTTGCGCATCTATTACATCTACCTGAATCCGTGAACCTTGTTTCAAAATGAAAAGGCACACAGGAAATGTTTGCCATATTTGTTATCGTACACTAAATTTTGAAAATGCTGCCCATATCGGTCAATGGTTCTTTCCATGATCTCATAAATTGTGCGTATTCCGACAGTTTTCTCCTCGTTATCAGAAAGGGAATATGTCACATCCCGGAAGGTCTGTCCGATATAAACAGCTTTCCCATCACGTGGATGCTGGATATTCTGGCAGCATTCCCTGACGGATCCCAGCCATTCTTCTTTACTTTCCTGTCTGGGATTCCGTTTTATGATGAAAGACACATTGTTGTATTATCTTTCTGGTCTGGTCCATAAACCCAGTACATCCTCATTGCGCCACTGGTTTTATTTTCCAGATATGATTGCCTCACTTTCATTCCATAACGTCTGGATAATGGCTCTATTTCATGGGTTTGAAGACTCGGATAACCCGGATCAGCCGACAACAGCTTTAAAGCCTTTCCCCATTTTTTATACAACTGTTCTTCCTTCTTTTTTATATTACCGGAACGATATTTCTCCTGCAGATCTAACCAAATTTCCTGCATTTCAGGAATTCCCATTCGTATATTAAAATTCATCTCTTATTCCTTTTAAAAATCTGACAGGTCAATAGCCCGGGAAACATCGCCTCTCTTAAAGTTACTTACTGCACAATCCATATCTGCCAGAGTTCTGGCTGAAATGCTCTCTGGCACTGCCAGTTCCCGAGGTTCCAGAATAATGCAGCCATTTCCGTATTCTTTGACATTATAATACTGATAAGCAGCTCCTCTGAGCGTAATTCTTTTTTTGTTATCCAGATGGGCAACATAATCTTTTATTGCTTCCATTACCAACACCTCCCTATCAAACTTAAATTTATCGATTTCTTTATTATCTAATCTGTTAGTAATCTATCCAACAGCATCTGCCTATTATTTATAAACATTTCTGTTACCTGGTAACTCTCTGTATCCTCATATTCGCACAGATGTATGCGTCCATTATCAAAACAATAGATATCTGCATCTGGTATTCCTAACAAAATTGGCGAATGCGTAACTATGATAAACTGTGCTCCCTCTTTTGCACATCTGTATATTTGCATCAACAATGTAAGCTGTCTCTGCGGCGATAATGCAGCTTCCGGCTCGTCAAAAAGATACAAGCCATTTGGATTCATATTATTCTGTGCTAATGCGAGAAAACTCTCTCCATGTGATTTTTCATGATATTTAGCGGAAGGATGTGTAATATCTGCATATTCTTCTTCCTGCGTTGCAACATTATAAAAGCTTTCTGCCCTAAGAAAATATCCCCACTTTTCCTTCCGATAGCCTTTGGCAATTCTTATCGCATCACACAACTCTGAATGTGTATCATGCGTAGAAAAAACATAATTCTTCGTTCCACCCTCAGGATTAAAACCATGTGCTACGGCAAGTGCTTCCAATAAAGTTGATTTACCGCTGCCATTTTCCCCTACAAAAAAAGTAATTGGTTTGTTAAAATCAAGTTTTTCAACTCCCTTAAAAGCCCTGATTCCCTTCAGATAACTATCCTTATCAATTTTATCCCAATCAAATATTACTCCTTGTATGAATTGATCATTCACCTAATCACCTCCTTGTAAAAAACACTTTCTAATCCCCATCTTCTTGCCCTTTAGACAAGAAGCATTCTTCACCTTCAGTTCGGTCAATCTCGATTTGCATTCCCATTCATTTTAATAGAGCTTTGCACCTGCTGGAATGTGGTCATCAACCATCTCAGTTCCTGCTTCTTGGTCAAATGGTTATAGAACTGCACCACATCAGAATACTTAATCTCTGCTATATTTCGCTTTCCAAGTGTATCCCGGATAAACCGGTCATACATATAAAGATAATTGCTCTTGGTCGTTGGTTTCAGATTGTTTTTGAGACTCATGTAGCGGTCAAATACAAAATTTACTGTAGCCTTTCCGGCAACATAAATATCCAGACCGTCCATCTGATCTTTCATGATCTGTGCTTCTTTTTCCCGAAGTGTTACAAGGTCTTGTGCATAAACATATTTACGTCTTCCGATAGTATCCGTATAAGTATATACATATCTCTCGTCTGAACGTCTCTGTGATTCACCTTTCCGCAGAACTCTGCCCCGCAGATCTTTTCTTGTCTGTGCCATATTCAGTTTTATTCTACAAATCCGACAGTGAAATTCGGTCGTAAGCGCCATTTTTCTTATCTTCCGGATGTGGCTCCAGTCCGATAATTGTAATATCTTTCTGGTCTGGTCCATAAACCCAGTACATTCTCATTGCGTCACTGGTTTTATTTTCCAGATATGATTGTCTCACTTTCATTCCATAACGTCTGGATAATGGCTCTATTTCATGGGTTTGAAGACTCGGATAACCCGGATCAGCCGACAACAGCTTTAAAGCCTTTCCCCATTTTTTATACAACTGTTCTTCCTTCTTTTTTATATTACCGGAACGATATTTCTCCTGCAGATCTAACCAAAGTTCCTGCATTTCAGGAATTCCCATTCGTATATTAAAATTCATCTCTTATTCCTTTTAAAAATCTGACAGGTCAATAGCCGAGGAAACATCGCCTCTCTTAAAGTTATTTACTGCACGATCCATATCTGCCAGAGTTCTGGCTGAAATGCTCTCTGGCACTGCCAGTTCCCGAGGTTCCAGAATAATGCAGCCATTTCCGTATTCTTTCACATTGTAATACTGATAAGCAGCTCCTCTGAGCGTAATTCTTTTTTTGTTATCCAGATGGGCAACATAATCTTTTATTGCTTCCATTATCAACACCTCCTACGCAAGCATTTGTGTGGGAAATCCCACCTCTTATTATAATACGCTTTTCTATATTATCTGTCAATCTACCTTTACTTACTCCTGATACTTGAAAAATGGTATCGCCCATGCCATCCTCCGCAGTCTTATAAATTACATTGAATGGTTCGATATCTTCCATTGTCTCTATCTTATAGGTCTGAAGATAATTAATGGATTTTGCAAACTCTTGTAAGTTGGAGAGATTCTTCCCTCTCCGTTTCATCTCCGCATAGAAATTTGGGAGCAGTGGTCTGCCCTGCGTTTTCTTATCATAATAATCTTGCAAGCTTTCCAGAAGTGTCGGATTCTGCCTGCGATCCAGTTCGGCTTTCATTTCCTCATACGCTGTCTTCATCCACTGAATGGATTCTTTCAGAGAAATAAACATCTGGTTGAACTGCCGGATAGCTCGGTTCAGTTCCCCAATCACTGTTTTAATTCCCCTTTTCTCCATTGCCCGGACTTCATACCCTTCATGGATCGTCGGAATCAGATCAATTCTCTGCTCTTTGTAAGAGCGGTGATCAATTCTTGCTGCCATGTGACATTCCCAGAATTTTTCGTTCACTTTCTCTGTCCACGCTCTTCTCCATTCCTTTAAAAGTTGTCTGTAAGTTCCTGTACTTTTTGTTTCTCTGTTTGATTATCTGCCATAGATTACCTCCATTTTTGCATGACAAAAGGCAGCCCACAATGGACTGCCCTAATAAAAGAAAAAGTAGCAAATCGTTTAAAACCATAATTTTCATAAAAAGAAAGCAATAGAGGTGCGCAAGACACCCCTATTCCCTAAACCTCTTGCAAAATCTGCAATAGTGGTTTATAATCAGGTTAGAAACCGAAGGATATTAGCGTGTCCAACGGTTGCACAATCGGAAACTTATAAAGCGTTAAGTTTATTAACAGATTACAGGCTATCCTCTATTGCGAGTAGAGGATAGCCTTTCCGTTTATTTGCGGTTATGTTTATTGTCTATGTATGTCAAGGCTGCAAATACAACCAATAAAAGCGTAAGCACTTCTAAAGTATCCATACCGACCTCCTTTCCGTCTCCAGAAAGGACAACCGCAAGACTATCCCTACTTGCTCTAATCTGACTGAAAATATTATATCATTTCGTGTCGAATAATACCAGCACCACTTACGATATTTCCTCTGCCGGTTCCAATACCCCCCGGCAAATTCCTCATCGCTCATGTTCTGGAGCTTTCCTAACACCTGCTCTGCAAGCTCCTCCATATCGCTGTCCTTTATGTGAGGCATTACCCGTCTGATGTCCTCCATCAGCTCTGTCTTGCCCTGCCTGTCAAATACACACATCACCTGCTCTTAATACATCCTCTTTCAATACCTGATATCTTGGACGATTAAAATTCTTTCCAGTCTGCTGGTCAGTAAATATCTTTTCTAGTTCCAGATTGTTCTGCTCACAATAGGCTGTAATCTCCTTGATACCTCTGTCTAAATGCTGTTCTCTTGTACTTGTTCTGTGATAACCATATCTCTTCATTATTATTCGCTCCTTTCCTTAGTCCTGAAATGTACACTTTTTGAAACTACAAAAAAAGGACTGCTAAACAGTCCCGAAATGTATGGACATCCTTTTACGGAACGTCCCAGTATTTATGTATGCTTTTTGAAACCATCTCCTTAAAAATGGATATAAAAAAAGAAGGTGTATTTCAACCTTCCATTAATCGAAATATTTTATTTTGAATTAAGATACTTCTCATATTGGTTCTTAACCATATCAGGAAACATAGTAAATGAATCTCCTGTACTAATCATCATAACATCATAATTCCCAGTTTCCTTATTAGTTATTTCAACCATTCGGTAATGATGTTCTTCATTATTAACCCTTGTAATTTTTGAACTTCCACTGTCATCCTTTGCTCTATAAAAATATTCCTGTCCATTTAGTTTAAATTGACCATCATAATTCTGCATCCTCAAATTCTCCTTTATCATTAAAATCTTTGTTCTATATGTAATTAAGCCCCATCAGACAGATTTCTCTATCCAATGGGGCTTCTATGTCATATCGTCTGATTCCACATCATTATATTATTTTCTTACATCAAACTCTGCATCGTTTGGCGTAAAATTGGCGTATTTTTGTAATTTTACAAATTTCCACCAATAAGGTACATCACGTTTTTAGTAAAGCTTTGCACCTGCTGGAATGTGGTTATCAACCATAAGAAGATGAAGTTCTTCATCCTCTGAATCCTTAAGATTGTTTACTGCTGAAAGTAACATACCACAAGATTCAATTCCCATCATCTTTCTAGGTGGAAGATTTGTGATGGCAATAAGTGTCTTTCCAACAAGCTCTTCTGGCTCATAATAAGCGTGGATTCCGCTTAAAATAGTGCGGTCTGTGCCTGTTCCGTCATCTAAAGTAAACTGTAATAATTTCTTTGACTTAGGAACTGCTACACACTCTTTTACCTTAACAGCTCTGAAATCTGACTTGCTGAATGTATCAAAGTCTACTTCTTCCTCAAATAAAGGTTCAATCTTTACATTAGAGAAATCAATCTTCTCTGGCTCAGCTTTTACCTCTTCTGAAGACTTAGAACTTACACCATTTTCAGCCTTTACGCCACCAATGCTCTTCATTGTCGGGAACAGCAGTACATCACGGATAGCCTGACTGTCTGTCAGTAACATTACCAGACGGTCAATTCCGTATCCGATACCACCTGTAGGCGGCATACCAATCTCCAGTGCGTTCAGGAAATCTTCATCGGTGTGTTCTGCTTCGTCATCACCGGCTGCGGCATTGGCATCCTGTGCAGCGAAACGCTCACGCTGATCAATCGGATCATTTAACTCGGAGTATGCGTTACACATCTCCCATGTATTGCAGAATAATTCGAAACGCTCTACCTTTGTAGGATCGCTTGGTTTCTTCTTGGTCAGTGGAGAAATCTCGATCGGGTGATCCATGATAAAGGTCGGCTGGATCAGTTCCTTCTCGCAGTATTCCTCGAAGAAGAGGTTGATGATATCCCCCTTCTTGTGACGCTCTTCGTATGCAATATGATGCTCGTCTGCAAGTTTCTTTGCTGCTGCATCATCCGGTACCTGATCAAAATCAATTCCGGTATATTTCTTGATCGCATCGTTCATTGTCAGACGTGCGAATGGCTTTCCAAGGTCAATTTCCACGCCGTTGTAAGAGATCTTGGTAGATCCGCATACTTTTTCAGCGAGGTAACGGAACATGGATTCGGTCAGTTCCATCATGCCCTCGTAATCGGTGTATGCCTGATACAGCTCCATCAGGGTAAATTCCGGATTGTGACGGGTATCAACACCCTCGTTACGGAATACACGGCCGATCTCGTATACACGCTCCAAGCCACCAACGATCAGTCTCTTTAAGTAAAGTTCCAGGGAAATACGAAGCTTTACATCCTCATTTAATGCATTGTAATGTGTCTCAAATGGTCTTGCTGCCGCACCGCCTGCGTTTGCAACAAGCATCGGAGTCTCTACTTCCATGAAATCACGGTCTGCTAAGAAGTTACGGATCTCCTTTAAAATCTTGGAACGCTTTACAAATACTTCCTTGCTCTCCTGATTCATGATCAGATCAATGTATCTCTGACGGTAGCGCATGTCCGTGTCGGTCAGTCCATGGAATTTCTCCGGAAGAATCTGTAAAGACTTGGAAAGCAGAGTCATCTCCTCCGCATGGATGGAGATTTCTCCTGTCTTTGTGCGGAATGCGTATCCCTTAACACCCCAGATATCTCCGATATCGGATTTCTTGAAGGTTGCATACAGATCTTCTCCGATTGCGTCACGCGCAACATAGATCTGGATGCTTCCCTTGAGATCCTGAATGTTTGCGAAAGATGCTTTTCCCATGACGCGCTTGAACATCATACGTCCTGCGATGGATACGTGGACCGGATCGGCATCCATGATGCTTCTTCTCTCCTCATAATCTGCTTTGACTGCCTCTCTTGCAGCTGCCTCGTCCATACCATCGGTATTAACTGCCGGTCTGCCTGCCAGGAGTTTCTCTTCGTGTGCATTGTAAAGATCCTTCACATCTGATGTGTGATGGGTTACGTCATATTTGGTAATCTGAAACGGATCCTGTCCCGCTTCCTGCAGATTTGCAAGCTTTTCACGCGCACCTTTAACAGCTGGTTGACATCCTGCTGCTGTCCGCCCTGCTTTCCGTTATTCTGTCCTGCCATTTTCATTTCCTCTCTTAATCTACGGTTGATCTCTGGATCTCGAGTACCTTGTAGGATAACTCTCCAGCCTGTGTCTCTACGGTAATGGTATCGCCTACTTTTTTACCTAACAGTGCGCGGCCTACCGGTGATTCATTACTGATCTTTCCCTTTAAGCTGTTTGCCTCTGTGGAACCAACAATCTTGTACTCTAACTCATCGTTGAACTCGCAGTCGAGAATCTTTACCTTACATCCGATGCTGATCTTCTCCAGATCGACCTCTTCCTCAACAACGACTTCGGCATTCTTTAAGATCTTTTCGATCTCCTCGATACGCGCCTCGATGTCTCTCTGCTCGTCCTTTGCTGCATCGTATTCTGCGTTCTCGGACAAGTCACCCTGCTCACGGGCTTCTTTGATCTTCTGAGCAACTTCCTTACGCTTTACAACTTTGAGATTCTGCAGTTCGTCTTCGAGCTTTTTCAGACCTTCATAGGTCAAGATATTTTTCTTATCCATTTGATTTACCCCTGATTCTATATTTTTTATATGCAGCTTTTTGAAAAAAGCGCATAAATAATCCACAATAACCTAGGTATTATAGCGAATTGTCCACATTCTGTCAAGATATTCTCCTTCAAACCGGACTGTCGCTCATCCTTAAAGTTGCCGCCCGCCCAACACCGTGTCCACCCAGCACTTGGACAGCAATTCCATGAACATCGACACAGCTTTCTATGCATCAGACGAAATACTCCATCAATAGTGCCTCCAGCTGTTCGTAATTTTCCACCTGGTTGATTGCCACACGCAGCCGTGCCCCATGCGGATATCCGGCGGTATACCATGCTGCATGCTTGCGGATCTCACGGATACCGATATACTCTCCTTTAAACTCCAGCATCATCCGGGCATGACGCAGAATCATCTGTGCCACCTCCGATGCCGGCGGCTTCGGCAGATGCTCCCCCGTTTCAAAATAATGCAGGATCTGCCGGAAAATCCACGGATTTCCCTGTGCGCCCCTTGCGATCATGAAGCCATCACATCCGGTCTGTTCTTCCATGGCAATCACATCCTCCGCCGTAAGCAGATCTCCGTTTCCAATGACCGGAATCTTTACGGCTTCTTTTACCTGACGGATAATGTCCCAGTCTGCCTTGCCGGAATAGAACTGCTCCCTGGTCCGTCCATGCACGGCAACTGCTGCCGCACCGGAGGCTTCCGCAATCTTTGCCATCTCCACCGCATTGATATGATCATCATCAAACCCTTTGCGGATTTTTACCGTAACCGGTTTTTTGATCGCTTTTACCGTCTTTTCAATGATCTCGCCTGCAAGTTTTGGATTTTTCATGAGTGCCGAGCCTTCCCCGTTATTCACAATCTTTGGCACTGGGCAGCCCATATTCAGGTCAAGAATATCAAATGGGCGATCCTCAATCTGATGTGCAATCTCTGCAATAATATCCGGATCTGATCCAAACAACTGCAAAGACACCGGGTTTTCCCGCGGATCAATCGTCAGAAGTGTCTGTGTATTACGGTTTTTATAGAGAATTGCTTTGGCACTTACCATTTCCATGCACAGAAGCCCTGCCCCCTGCTCTTTGCACAACAAGCGAAATGGCAGGTCGGTTACGCCTGCCATAGGAGCTAATATTAAATTGTTTGGCAGTGTCACACTGCCGATCTGAAGTGATCTGATCATAACTATTTTATTTTCCGATTCTGTTTTTTATACACAAGATTGATACCTTTTAACGTCAGGTTCGGATCGTAAATATCCACAGCATCCGTCTCATTGGCAATGATGCGGCCAAGTCCTCCGGTTACAACGGTTTTGATATTTTCGAGTCCGACTTCCGCTTTCACGCGGTTAATAATATATTCGGTCTGTCCGATCTGTCCGTACACAAGCCCTGCCTGCATACTTGTGATCGTGTCTTTTCCGAGAATTGATGCTGGCTTTTTGATCTCGATCTCCGGAAGTTTTGCAGCATCTTCCCACAAGGCTTTTGCCGAAATCCGGATTCCGGGTGCTGTGATCCCTCCCTGAAAGGCTCCGCTTTCATCCACATAATCATAGGTTGTGGCGGTACCGAAATCAATGACAAGCACCGGACCTCCGTATATTTCATATGCCCCGACTGCATCCACAATACGGTCAGCTCCAATCTGCTGCGGATTCGGTGTCACGATGCGGATTCCCGTTTTGATGCCCGCCTCCACCACGATCGGTGTGATATGGAAATATTTGACAAGTCCGCCCCTCAGGGAATGCATCACATTCGGCACAACGGAACAGATGATGGCATCCTTAATTTCTGTCGGATGAATATCGTTCTGCTCCAGCAGATTCAAAAGCATCATGCCGTACTCATCCGATGTCCGTGGCATTTTTGTCGTAATACGAAAACTTGCGGCGATCTCATCGCCCTGAAACACCCCGCAGGTAATATTCGTATTTCCAACATCTATGGTTAATATCATTTGTCTTCCTCCTCGTCCAGTGCCTCTAAGCCTTCGCCCAGATACAGAACTTTGTAATACATCTCAAGTGCTTCCAGCAATTCCCTTTTTTCGTTGCGCAGCTGCTTGATTTTCAGCACGCTTCCGATCTCATCATAGCAGAAATCGCCCTCTTTACAGGAAGTGCGAAGTTCCAGATTTCCCGCTTCATCATATACCAGCTCCAATACTCCGCCGATATCCTCGGTGTAAATGACGCACATGATTTTTAACTCGTCACGGATGGACTGCGGAAGTCCGTTGAAGTTTTCATTCAAATAAAATTTTTTCTGGTATGCGTTGGATACGCACAATACTACCTCATTTGCCTCTTTAGACATATCCATAGATTCCTCTCACGGAGACTTCTCCGGAAGACACCAGTTTTCTTGACTCCCAGGTGTCTACGATCAGTTCTCCCTTTTTTGTAATTCCCATAGCCTTTCCCTCAAATGGCTCCTTCGGATCCAGTACACGCACCTGCCGGCCACGGTTCACAAGCAGCTGATCGTACTCTTCCTGTAATGCTGACAGATCCTCGGTTTGCAGATAGATGGCATATAACCGCTCAAATTCTTCCAGAAATGCCTCTATCAGATCTGCACGGTGCACACGTTTTCCGCACTCCAGCAGCAGGGAACCTGCATGATCCTGCAGTTCTTCCGGGAAGCTTTCATTGTGCACATTAATTCCGATTCCGATCACTATATGGTTGATATAGTCAAACTGTGCACTCATTTCCGTAAGAATACCACAGATCTTCTTACCATTTATGACAATATCATTCGGCCATTTGATCAAAGCCTCTGCTCCCGTCACCCGGTGCATTGCATTTGCCACTGCCATCGCTGTCACGAGGGTCAGCATGGATGCATGGTTCGGATTGATGTCCGGTTTGAGCATGAGTGTCATGTAAATTCCCGTTCCCGGAAGGGAATCCCATGACCGTCCGCGACGTCCTTTTCCCGCAGTCTGCTGGTCCGCTACCACAAAAGTTCCGGATGGATGTCCTTCTTCTGCCAGTTCTTTTGCTTTCGTGTTCGTGGAATCAATCTTATCAAAATAATACGTTTCCGCGCCTGCCCATTCGGTCTTTCGGATGCTTGCCAGCTCCACTTCGTCCATACGGTCCGGCACAGATACCAGATGATATCCCTTATTCTGCACCGCCTCAATCTCATAACCGGCCTCTTTCAGCTGGTTAATTGCCTTCCAGACAGCGGTTCGGGATACGCCAAACTGATTGCACAGCTCCTGACCGGACACATATCCGTCCGTCTCACGGAGCAGTCTTAAAATTTCTGCTTTCATAATCATACTTTCCATTCACAAAAATATGTAAACGTTTTTTCTTAGTCAGATAACGTTGCCTTCATGATCGCCTTGATGGAATGCATACGGTTCTCAGCTTCATCGAAGACAACGGAGCGCTCACTTTCAAATACCTCATCGGTCACTTCCAGCTCGGATAATCCAAACTTTTCATAAACCTGTTTTCCGATCGTAGTCTTTAAATCATGGAATGCCGGCAGGCAATGCATAAAGATCGCGCTGTCCTTTGCATTTTTGAATGCATCTGCATTGACCTGATACGGTTTCAGGTCATTGATACGCTCTGCCCATACTTCTTCCGGTTCACCCATGGATACCCATACATCTGTATAAATGACATCAGCATCCCTGGTTGCTTCCGCAACACTGTCTGTCAGTGTGATGGTTGCTCCTGTCGTAGATGCCACGTCCACACAATAATCCACAAGCTTCTTGTCCGGATAATATTTTGGATTGGTGCAGGCAACAAAATGCATACCAAGCTTTGCACAGGTAACCATCAGGGAATTGCCCATATTGTAACGGGCATCCCCCATGTATACAAACTTCACACCCTTAAGTTTTCCAAGATGCTCCTTGATGGTAAGCATATCGGCAATCATCTGTGTCGGATGGGATTCATTGGTCAGTCCGTTCCACACCGGAACCCCTGCATATTTTGCCAGTTCTTCCACGATTTCCTGTCCGTATCCACGATATTCGATTCCATCAAACATACGTCCCAGAACACGTGCGGTATCCGGAATACTTTCCTTTTTTCCAATCTGGGAACCGCTCGGATCAAGATATGTCACATGCATACCCAGATCATGTGCGGCTACCTCGAAAGAGCATCGGGTTCTTGTACTTGTCTTCTCGAAAATCAGTGCAATATTTTTTCCAACCAGACTGTCATGCATGATTCCCTGATGTTTCTTCTCTTTCAGCTCTGCGGACAGATCCACAAGATACAGGATCTCCTCCGGTGTAAAATCCATCATTTTTAACAAATTACGTCCCTTTAATGTCATTGCTCTTCCTCCTTAAGTGTACGTTGAAAACATTTTACTCCATTTGCCGGAATTTTACAACAATGGTATGGAAAATTGACCGATCAAAAAAGGAGCTCTGCCTTTCGACAAAGCTCCTGGATTTTTAAGTTTAATAAAATACAATCGGTCCTACAACCGTTCCCGCATGACCGCTGGATGCCAGTTTGAAGTATTTTGCTCCACCTGTCGGATCACTGCCGTTTAATGCGGCTCTCGCTGCCTGTCTGGCGCTTGCGCTGACACCGCTGGCAAGTCTTGCTTCAAGTCTGCCGGAAGATGCCGGTCCAAACTGACCTCTCTGATAGATAACTCCGTAGATAGAATTTGCAAATCCGCCGCTTCTGACACGATTAACAACAACCGCTCCAACCGCTGTCATACACTGTACGCTGGTTCCTCCGGCCTCACACTGTACAAGTGCTGCCAGAAGTGTCTCTTCATCCGCACTTGCGGCAATCGACGCATTCTGTGTTGTCTGGGAAGATGCCGACTGACCGGATGATGATTTCTTTTCAGCAGAAACAGAAGCATTCTTCTTCGCTTCTTCCGCTGCCTTTTTCTCTTCTGCAGCCTTGATTGCTGCCTGTTCTTCCTCAATGGTGACTGCTTTGCCTGTATCCAGTGTGACGGTCACATAATCGTCACTCACATAACAGGTATCTGAACCAACTTTGACGGCAATCCATCCGTCTGTTTCTTCGGCTTTTGTATTCACATCCATGTGCTCACCCGATGCAACGGTTTTCACTACCTCCGCATCTGTGTCTGGCGCTTTACGAATACGAAGACCGTCAATGGAAACCTTCGCAACCGTATCACAGTGCTTCTTTGCATAATTTAATGCATCTGTTCCTGTCACACAATATTCATTCTTGACATATCCTGTTACATTGCCGGACTCAATCTTTGTCCAGGTATCGCCTGCTTCTTTCACAACTGCGCGATCCCCTTTGTACATCTTTCCGACAATTTCGGAATCAGAATCTGCCTTTTCGCGGACGTAAAGAAAATCATCCACCTTCGCCATCAGCTTATTCTGCCACTCCTGTTCCTCTTCGGAAACAGTTTCCTTTTCCGTGGTTTCTTCACTTGTATCATTTCCGGATATAACCGTTCCATCTGCTGTTGCCGCAACCAAAGCCGCATTTGTCTTTTCAACAGAAATATATCTGTCCAGATAGTCTGCCGACTCCAATTCATATTCATTCATGGCAGATGCCACTCCGGCAATCCCGTTATTGACAAACTGTGTGTCTGCTGCATCCTTTGCTGCAATATTCACTCCATTACCGGTAACTGCAGTGACCGCCAGTGTGAGTGCCAGTCCCGACACGATTACACTTTCCATCACCTTTTTGCTTGCTTTCATTGATGAACCTCCGTAGTTTGTTTCATCCACCTTTTACCCGTGGATTCGTAACATTTTATGCAATAAGTATTACACTTATGTTGCGTTTTTAAACACTTTATTTCATTTGTTACAAGTTTGTTACGTGGCTTATTGTAGCACAGGAATTTCCATTTGTCAAATTTTAGTATAAAAATGGGTGGTGTTCTCCACTTTTGCTCATATTCCGTTTAAAAAATGGGTGTGCGTTTTCACTGCACACCCATGCCGGTTTTGAAAATGTTACATATTTTATATTCCTGTGTCAATTTATGTATTGTTTTTGATAAAAAACATTCCACTATGGGAAAATTTCCTGCAAAACAGTTGAAATTATGCGGTTTTCTTCCTCATCCTCATGTAAATTTTTATTTTGCACTTTCTCCGGTGATACACTTTTTTCTTCCTTTTTCCCAGGCTTGTCCATGTGTTTTTTTAAGTACAATTCCAGGCGTCTTCTGCACCGGTTTGCTTTTTTCTGTTGCCGCACAATACAAAACACCCCAATTGTTAAAAATAAAAAAAGTATGATCTGCAACCCCATAATCATTAACTCCATTTCATTTTGCCACCTGCTGATCCACATCAGTATTGTCATATCTGCTCCCATCCTTTCATATTATATAAAATCATTTCTTACTGTATAAATCTTATTATAATGAAAGAACGTCATCACCGGAATATCCTTTCGGTCGCAAGTTTCGACATATGTCGTTACTGCTCATGTTGCTTGACATTTCTATATGGATCATATAGAGTTGACTTAAGTAAAGAAAAGAGGAAATATCGAATGGCTAAATCAAAGAAAATTGTTATGACCGGTGGCGGAACTGCCGGACATGTTACTCCAAACATTGCCCTTATGCCGGCACTTCAGGAAGCCGGTTATGAAATTACATATATCGGTTCCTATAACGGAATGGAAAAAGAACTTATCGAAGCGCAAAAAATCCCTTATATCGGAATTTCTTCTGGAAAACTTCGCCGTTATTTTGACTGGAAAAACTTCTCCGACCCTTTTAAAGTATTAAAAGGATATGGGCAGGCAATCTCCATTCTGCGCAAACTCAAACCAGACGTTGTCTTTTCCAAAGGTGGATTTGTCTCTGTTCCGGTTGTTCTTGCTGCAAAACACTGCCATATTCCGGCAATTATCCACGAATCCGATATCACACCGGGACTTGCAAACAAAATCGCAATCCGCGGTGCAAAAAAAGTATGCTGTAATTTCCCGGAGACCATGAAATACCTTCCAGCGGAAAAAGCAGTTCTTACCGGTTCACCGATCCGCCGGGAACTGTTCCACGGAGATGCGGAAAAATCTCTTCACTACTGCGGTTTCCCGGATCACAGCAAACCGGTACTCCTGATCGTCGGCGGAAGTTCAGGTTCCAAGGTCATCAATGAAGCGGTACGGAAAGTGCTTCCGGAACTGTTAGAGCAGTTTTATATCATTCATCTTTGCGGAAAAGGAAACCTCGATGAGAAATTAAAAGGCGTGATTGGCTATGCGCAGTTTGAATATGCAAGTGCAGAACTGACCGACATGTTTGCCTGGCAGATCTTGCCATTTCCCGCGCAGGAGCGAATTCCATCTGTGAGCTTCTTGCATTACACAAGCCAAACATCCTGATTCCGCTTTCTGCCGCTGCCAGCCGTGGTGATCAGATTTTAAATGCGAAATCTTTTGCAAAGCAGGGATTTTCTTATGTGATTGAGGAAGAAAAACTGACCGATCAGACATTACTTGATGCAGTACGCGAAGTATATGCCGACCGTGAAAAATACATCCGTACCATGTCAGAGAGCGGTCAGATGGATTCCATCGGAACGATATTAAAACTGATTGAAAGTGTTTCTAAATAATTCACACGCCAAAACAAAAAACATGCATATCTGCTGTACGTTTTTCCAGCGATATGCATGTTTTTGTATATAGAGATACAGATTTTTTACATCTTCATCTTATCACAGATTTCTTTCATCTCATCATCGGAAAGAGATAAATGCTCCCACTCAGGAACTGCCTGATCTCCTGCTTTACGCGGAATCAGATGCATATGGAAATGAAATACGGTCTGTCCTGCTGCTTCTCCGTTATTCTGAAGCACATTGTAACCGTCACATCCCAACACTTCTTTTTCGTGTGTAATAACTTTCTTTGCAAGCTTTGCAGCCTTTGCGAGTACTTCATCATCAATCTCAAACATATTTGCATAGTGCTGTTTCGGCAGAATCAGCGCATGTCCCTTTGCTGCAGGACTTGCATCCAGAATCACACGGAAATCCGCATCTTCGTAGATCGTATTGGTCGGAATATCTCCGTTTGCCAGTTTACAAAAAATACAATTGTCATCTCTCATTTTTTTGCCTCCTAAAATACAAATATCTGATCGAGCATACGAAGCGTTTTAAAATTTCCTTTCGCTGTCATCTCACCCGTCATAAACGCTCTCTGGAATGTCATCCGTCCGTCAATGATTGACTGCAGAACATCTCTGCTTAATTTTGCAACCACGTCAATCTTTTCTTCCTGACCGTAATGAATCTCCAATTCTCCGTTTTCAATTGCTACATACAATGGCTTTTTGATTCCTTCGATAATAAAGGAATAGCTGGCAGCAAAATCCTCAGTAGATACAAAATGACTTTCCAGTTCCTTCACAAACGGTGTATCCATATCATCATCCGGTTTTCCAAGCATATCTTTGAACATCGATGCCAGTTCCTCAATATCCTCTTTCTGCTGCTTCACATAAGTATCATCCGATACATACTTCGAGAGCTGCTCGCTCTCCTGTGGTGTCAGATTCAGCTGCTGCGTCCGCAGAACACTCTGCTTTACTGCCTGATTACTGGTCGGAAGATTTTTGATCTTCTGGGAAATGGTCCGGTACAGGTTTTCCGCTTTCTTTTCAATGATCAGCGTATAATCTTTATTCTGCTTGAATTCCACCAGATCCTCTACATATCCGCATAACCCTGCACATGGTAATCCACCCAGAATCTCCCATGCATTCATCAGAGTCAGTTCTCCCTCGCGCTCTCCATAGGTTGTGGACATAACAATCGGCTGCATATAGGTATGGCTGATTTTTTCCTTATCACCATATAACCAGCAGGCATCCAGAAACTGCTGCATATAACCACCGATTCCCAGCCACTCAATCGTTGTGGCAAGAATAATTCCGTCTGCCTCTTTGAACGTCAGCGGAAGGGTTGCAATTTCATTCTTATGCTCATATATATTGAATCGTTCGATGTTTACCCGAAGTTCCCGTAAAACATCTTCCATCTTTTTTAATACATACAGTGTCGGGTCATCCAAAAGTCCCCGGCCTCCATAATACACGTTGATTTTCATCGGTATACTCTCCTTGCTTTGATACTAATTAGTATAGGGATTTTCCCCCGATAAATCAACTGCTTTACGAGGTTTCCAGTATAAAATAATTGCAAGAACAAATCCCATTGCAAGGCCACCGATGTGTGCCCAGTTGTCCACATCCACACTGGTAATTCCATAATACAGGCTGATCACAATCATAAAAAGCAGCCCTTTGCCCGTAAGAGATTCATATCTTCCTTTGTGTATAATCACAATCCACAGCAATGCCCCGATAATACCGAAAATAGCACCGGATGCCCCTGCCGATACATCATACTTTCCCCGTGCGATCATTTGCACATAGGACAGTGTACTTCCTCCCACACCGGCGATCAGATACAGACACAGGTATTTGATATGCCCCATCGCCTTCTCCAGAATCGGACCGGCACAGATCAGTACCAGCATATTATTCAAAATATGTTCAAATCCAAAATGCATAAAAGTAGCTGTAAACAGTCTCCAGTATTCTCCCTGCTTCACATATGGCGGCCAGACCGCTCCCATTCTTACCATAAACTCCGAATTTTCCGTATTTCCAAGGATTTCCAGAATCACATAAACAAGAACATTCACAGCGACAAATCCCACAGTTACAAATGGAAGTTTCTTTTTTTGTGGCATGCTTTTCCCTCCTGATTTTTTTACATGCTATCAGTATACTCACTTCCATTTGGAAAGACAAGGCAGTTAGCAAAAACGATATCGGACATCCGCGAAACGGATCATGTCATTACTGTTTAATTTTCTTCTCTCTTTGTAAGCCAGCGGCTCATCATTCACAAACGTACCATTTGTCGAATTTAGATCCTCAATATAATAGATCTCTCCATCACGATCAATCCGCGCATGCAGCTGACTAATCGTATCTGCCTGTATTTGTATGTCCGCATCGGGACCGTACCCGATTCTTGTCATTTTCTTTGTAACACAGATATCCTCGTAAGATTCAGCTCCCTGATACAACAACATTCCCCTGACTTTCCCTGTCATGCTGTTCAGGCATACCGTTGGCCGATATTCGGGTTGTGCCACCGTTTTTATTACTTCCTCCGGATATACAACCGCAGACTTCGAAAGTTTTCTGGTATCCTGCAGGCATTCCCTACTTCCATGATAAGATTCATATACCTGTTTTTCGGTTTCTTCCTCTTCCAGAAGACCTATTTCTATCAGTAGCTTTTTTAATTTTCTGATCCACTCCTTCTGCTCCTTTTTCTTTCCCTCCTTTTTCTTTTCCCCCTTTTTCTTTCTGTTGGCTCTTTTTACAGTTTCATCTTTTCTTTTTTTGTCTGGATGATCTTCATATTTTCTTTCAGAAACTACGGGTTGATTGTTTTCCTCTCTCCAAACTTTTTCCATTCCATTTCCCCCGGATTCCTCCACAGCCGCCTTTTTCCCCTCATTTTGTCTGGTTCTTACAATTTCATCCCGGATATCTGTAATAGAATAACCATCCAGAAGCGTCTTCTCATAAATTCCATATGCTGCTTTTACCGCCCGTGTGTCTTTATGATCCACTTTTGTAAGCAGAAATTCCATTAACTGCTGAAATTCTGTCTCAATGGTTCCACTCCCACCCGGATATACGGTAAAAATAATTTCCTGGTTGCTGTTGGTAATAAATATTAACTCGGGATCCAGCATCAGGCAATTGGTCTGAATCAGATTCCATTCCAGAATCTCCATCTCACTGCAAATGCTCATAATCAGTTTTTCAATGAAAGAAATATCTACTTCTTTTACCCTGCAATACATATCAAGCGACTGTTTGCCGGATATGTTATACCAGTACTGTCCCTCCCCATCCATATATGCCTTTTCCACCGCAAGAAGTCCCGGCAATTTTCTCCTCAGCATCAGCTTTTCATCCAGCCCCGCATGGATTCCTGCTGCAATTTTCATAAAACTTCCCGTAAGATTTCTTTCATATACTATTTCCCGATTGATCATTTTTTCACCTCTTTTAACGTCTGATACTGATAAAAGGAATCTACTGCCCACATATCTTCTATCTGTTTTTCTTCATGCTCCTCACGTACTTCATGCAACAAATCAATTCCTGTACACATAGCTGCTGCCATCGTCCATATCAGAACCGATATAATCACAGCCGCTTCTACGGTATAACTCCCTCTCCATTTCATATTTTCTCCTTTTATCTCTGTATTCCCCACATAACCAAATGTGCCCCTAGCAGAAACGGCACAAACGGAAACTCGGATTTTCTGTTTTTATGCCCAAATATCAGTAAACCAAGAGCCGCAATTCCCGCAATGGTAATGGCAATCATGACAATTGCCATCATTTCACCCAATGCATAAAAACATCCCATGCATAAGATTACCAGACCATCCCCATATCCAATACTTTCTCTTGTACTCCAGGCCAGTATAAGCATAAATATCCCCGGCAGTAATCCCAAAAACCATACTGGATTTTTCCAACAGCCTCCCAGCAGTGATACAGCCATACCTGATATTCCCAGCAGCAAAATTGCCCAGCCATGAAGTTCCTGTTTTCTCATATCTTCCCAGGATAGTCCTGCCAATCCAAACGTCAATATGCACATTCTGATCATTTCATAGTTGTTCCGTATTATTTTACCTCACCTCCGCATTCGCCCCACATTTGCCACAGGCCCTTTTTCCTCCCGTCTCTTCCAACAGAATCAGATAAATGGTTCTTTTTAATCCACTGCAGGCAAGATCACTGTGATAACAGGTTCCGTAATCCGTCACATACACCTTTCCAGAGACATAATTTTTCACCACGCACCCGGAACATGCGCTGTATTTATGTTCATTTTTGTTTCTCATGCCGCTGATCTGTGCATAATCCGCACTTTTAATACTTAAATCCAGATAATGACACTTTCTGCTCCTGTGATAAACGGTTCCATGTTTTGTAACATACACATAATCACTCTGCTTTCCATCTGTACGGTCGCCAATCCACTTATGGCTCTTACTTTTCTGACAGATACCAACACCCTTTACCTCAAAAAAGCTAATTGGAATTTTAATGTAATAATTAACCTGCAAATTAATATAATTTCCTGACAGATCGGATTTCGCCATCGTAATCGCATGTTTTCCACCGCGAATATATTTTTCCGGCAAACTGTACGTTCCCAGCTCCTTTCTAAAATACGCTTCCGCAGATACCAGAAGCCCCGTTTGCGATGAAACCGCAGATGCTTCACATGCTGTTTTTCTGCTTGCATAATTCAACGCCTCCTGAACTTCTGTCTGAATCTGCAATACCCGAAAGAAAAATAAGAGCGTAAGGAAAAACACGGCTGCTACAGGAATAATCACGGCTGCTTCCAGCGTATACGATCCCTTAAAAAAGGAACATAAGGATGCCTTTTGGCAAGGATGTTCTCCCAGGTTATAGATATCGTCTTGCGGATTCGAATCTATTGGTTCGTTTATTATCTTATGAATACATGCCTGCTTCGGAAAAGGTTGATATTTGAGGGTAATTGTTGGTTTCCACTGTCCAAAAGACATCCTTACATCCCCTCCTTCCCATGAAAATAACTATATCCGGAATGATTTTGAATCCGGAATCCATTTGAGAAATTTTCAAGGATGGATACAAAGCCAAGAAATACCGGTTGGAATTCATAGGTGGCAGTAAGCTCAGTTTCACACAAAACGTGGTCCATCTGAAAATTTTCGTACCCTTCCTGTGTCTGTACATACGCTTCCTCCACATCCATGGTGCGCATTGCAAGGGTATTTCCCTTATGAAACAAAAGCAAAATGGCAGCATATTGTCCATAATCCAATCCCTGAGAACAATCTTTCGCCACAGACCAGCCCGACAAAAGTTCCGGAATCATATGTACATTTGAAGTCCAGTCCGCATCACTTTTTATCATTGTAATTTTCCCACCGGACAATAGTGTCCTTACATCTAACACACTTTCTGCAAATGCCCACGCTACTAAGATTCCGTATTTTACAGCTTCGATTACGGCCGGATTTGCGGATACTCCCGCCAACGTGACCGCAAGTGCCATTGCCTCTGATTGTCGCTGGGAAGATGCGGTTAATGAGGCCATATTTAACGGTTCTCTCATTGCCAGCAGCTCCGAAACCACAATTTTTAAATTATCCGCGTCATTTCTTTTTCCGCCCAAAACATACTCCAGCTCATATTCCAATACGCGATCCTGCTTTTTTTCCACATAGTTTCCAAGATAATTCACCAGATACTGATAAAACAATACTTTTTGATACCAGTCTGTTCCCACATAAGAATCCATCGTACCTTTTTCCAGACTTCTGTGTGAAACAGTTTCTTCTATATTAATAGATTTTCCGGATACCTTTGTATTTTCCGGCAAAACAAGGGATAGTACCCCTTCTTTTTTTACTTCTGTCACCGTTTCTAAAGGATTCTCTGTTGCGTTGCCTTTTCTCCAGAATCCTCTTTCTTTGTTTTATCCCCCTGACGCGCTTCCCCTTTTAACTGCCGGGATGATGAATTACCTGCCCCCTCCGTTTCATATTTTTCCGGATGCTTCAGTGCATCCATTGCATCTGCAATACCCTCATCCGGATTTTTATAGTCCTTTTTTACTTCTTTTACTGCTTCATAATGATTGTAGACGGACTTTGCCATCTCGTAGGCAATATTCTTTTTCATATAAGTACACACAGCCTTCTGAAATACGACACCATTCTGATCTGTCAGCAATCGATAGGGGTCATACCTTGCATCTGTCATCTCCGCGGTCAACAGACTCATCCCGGAAAGCAAAGTTTTTTGTTCTTTGCTTCCAAGATGATCCAATGTAAGGCCACGCAACTGTGCTTCCCGGTTATTAAAACATAATTTACCTTCTGTATCATCCACCCGTACTCCAAGAATTTTGTATGTTTCCCACAAAGGACTGCAATAATCGGCAAAAACGGATTCCAAAACCGTATCCGTATTCATATACAATACTTTCTGAAGTTCATAATGTCTCGCTGCTTCTAAAAGTGTGAAAAGAAGCTGCGCCACCAGCATCAGTGAAAGGCTGCAAACACAGTAATACTCGCCTTTCTCCTCACTATACCTCCCCTGTGCGTTCTTTAATTGTGTTGAAAATATCAGAAACCAGCGTTGTCAGTTTTTTCTTGAACAACACAACAATTCCTATCAACACCACAACGATCAACACCATTTCTACAACTCCTACCCCATCTTCTTCCATCAAAAAGTTTTTAAATCCTAACATAATTTTTCCTCCTTATACTTGAAATGACAGCATTGCCGGAATCATAATGATGGCAATCACGATGCCAAGCATCATCATGAGTGGCAACAGCATTTTCGTTCCTGCCTCTTCTCCCAATTTACAGGCCAGTGCTTCCTTTCTTCCAGTGCATTCTCCGATTCCTGTTCCAAAAGTTTACATAATCCCCTGCTTCCTGTCTGTAAATTCTGTAAAAGAATCCGAATGAGTCTCTGATACTCTCCCAAATCCACTCTTTCTCCAAATTTCTGGTATGCAAGACGTTCACTTTCCCCGTCCAGGATTTCGTGATTTGTTATTATCATTTCTTCATAGATATACCGTTCTTTTATTTGTTTTTTCTGCCTTTTATCAGAATATTGAGCGGAAATTCTATTCCATGCCTGTTTTAATGACATGCCTGCTCCCAGTAAAATCAGAAGTTTACTCACAACTTCCGCATAATCCAGTTTCATCTGCTCTTTTTTTATATGATCTGCAGTACGTTTTCTCTCCAGAACAATTCCCGCCATCAGGAACAGAACCAGTACCTCAAAAAACAAAATTTTCCATACCAGATGCTGTTTCTTCTCTTTCCATTGCAGCTTCACCCCTGCCGCCTGATCCGGCAGCGTCAGATACCTCTCCCCTTCCTGCGTACTCTGCTGCTCTACTTCAGCTGCAATTTCATGAATGACCTTTTCCTGCTGCGACATCACTTTCGGGTATACTTGAAAAGAAAACGTATATTCCTCCCGGTACTTTTCACAGGTAAGTGCCACACTCGCCTGTACAAGTTCTCCCTGGGGATCTAATTGATCCTCCCGGATCGTTCCATCCACGTCCACTGCATTGTATTGATCCAATGTCCAGTCGGCTTTTACCAATCCTTTCACATAGCTTGGCTTCATATGCACCTGCTCTGTTACATGTGCAGCCTCTTCTCCCTCTGGGAAAAAGGTTTCGTCTATTTCCTTTTCTGCCCGGGAAAAATAGGATTGTGCTGTCTTTTCATCAATACATTGTGCAGGAACGCTTATCTGATAATCATAATCTTTCAGTTGCTCCCCTGCATTCAGCGTAAGTTCCACTTCCTGTCTCCCACTGCCCGGGCTGCCTCGGATAATCCTGTTTTTATCATCCATACTGCGACTGGAAAATTCCATATATGCTCCAAGCAACAATAACAGAATACAAACAACCGCTACCTCTATGATTTTTTTCCTTCTCACGCTTCCCCCTCTACATGTGTATTGTCATTATTTTCTCTGCCAGTACAATTGCCCCACCATAAGCTGCAAGACACACCGTCATAAACAACGCACCTGCCACATTTCCGTATAAAACATTCAAGAAATCCATGGATGTCACTTTCAGATATGCCAATATGAATACAGGTATCACATTCATTACTTTCTGTTCCATCTTTCTGGAAGCAATCTGTACCTGAATCTCCCTCTCCGTTTCATGGCGCACCCGCATATGTCGGGATGTCGCATCAATGATTGTCACAATATTTCCACCGCTGCGTTTTGCGAACGAAAAAACTTCCGAAAAACCTGCAATATCCATATTTCCGCTTCGCGCAGAAAAGTCCGCAAGTAATGCCTCCAATGGCTGATTGAGACTGATGGAACAATTCATCTCCTTTACCTCCTGATACATATAGGATTTTTTCCCATATAATGCGAGTATTTCTTTTTCTGCCTCTTTCCACGCATTTTCTATAGAGAAACCAGCAAGTAAAGCCGCACTGATACTCCGGAGAGTATCCACAAATTCCTTCGCAAGCCGTAATTGCATCTGCTCTTCCCCTGCTTTTTTCTGACGCTTCATGAAAAACCAGATAAAAACAGGAAAAAATACTATCCCCAGCCAGCTGGCATAAAATAAATACGCAATTACCACTGTCAGCAGCCCCGCCAGAGCAATGCTTCTACAGACCTCCTTCCGGCTCAGATGATACACGCGATAATCCATCTTCTATCTCTCCCTTCTCCCGGGTCAGCCCTGCCATCTCCAGTTTTTTACGATTCTTTAATATGCCACAGTGTTTCCACTTCCAGCTGCCCTCGGTTCCTTCCAGCTGATAAATCGGAGAAATCTGAATCTCGCCATTTTCCACTCCACATACCTCTGTAATTTCCAATACCCTGCGGCTTTTATCCGGTAATCTTCCCAGATGAACGATCAGCTCTATCCCCGATGCAATCTGTTGTCTGATTGCAGCAATCGGCAGATCCATCCCCATCAGTACCATCATTCCAGACGGGAAAGAATATCTCTGCTTGAATTTCCATGGGCGGTAGATAATCCGCCATCATGTCCGGTGTTCAATGCCTGAAGCATATCAAATGCCTCCGCTCCACGGCACTCCCCAACAAGTATTCTGTCCGGACGCATACGCAATGCTGTGCGGATCAGATCCCGGATTGTTACCGGCTGGACGCCCTCCATATTTGCATTCCGTGTTTCTAAACGCACCAGATTTTTGATTCCCTGTATTTGAAGTTCCGCGGAATCCTCAATCGTTATAACTCTCTCATCCTCCGGGATATACTGTGATAAAGCATTTAAAAATGTCGTTTTCCCGGAGCTTGTCCCTCCCGAAATCAACAGGTTGTATTTTGCCCTTACCAGCATCTTTAAAAACTCTGCTGCATCTTCCGGAAGTGCCCCTTTTTGAATAAGGGTCTGCATATCCAGCGGTTTCTCCGGAAATTTCCGGATTGTGATTGTAGAACCATCCAGAGAAACCGGTGCCAGGACAATATTTACACGGGAGCCATCTGCAAGTCTTGTATCTACGATTGGATTCGATAAATTAACCACCCGGTTATGTCTTCCAACGATCTGCTGTATCACATCCTGCATTTTTTCTTCGCTGGCAAATGCCTGATTCCATGCATGAACCCTTCCTGCCTTTTCGTAAAAAATATGTTTCGGGCCATTAACCATGATCTCGGAAATTTCCGGATCATCCAGAAGTTCCTGCAAAGCATCCAGTTTTCTGAGTGAATTAAATACTCTTGCTTCCAGCATCAGACGTTCCCGAATGGAAATGGGTTCCTCCTGCATCAGCCGGGATGCCTCTTCCCCAATCAGATTTTCAATTTCTTCATCCGACATCTCCCGTGAAAGATCCATGCGTTCCAATACACGCTGCCGGATATCTCCTACATACTCATCCAACCGGCATCATCCTCCGGATACTGTCTCCAAATTCGTTCCATTTCCATTGCTCGATGAGCCGCTCGCAGGATACCACAGGGGATACCACAAGCGGAAGCTGTATTTCCCGCAGATTCTCGGATAACCGTTCTTCTCCGCGTTTTTGAATTTCTGTCAAAAATTCTTTCTCTCTCCACTGTCCAAGCCCTCCTCTGCTTTTCATCAGGAAATTTTCTGGCAGCTCCCCAGCAATTAAAAAATCCCATAAACCGTGACCCCAGATTTAAAACGATGGTTGTATAATTCATTTCCTGCGCTAAAATCTGAAACAATTTCTGATACGTCAGATTTTTCACTTCACACAGACACTCGGTATTTCCCAGAGGATACACAACATCTGTCCTGTCCAGATGACCGATGCAGGAAACCATCCTGCTCTTTGAGTATTTTCCGCTTTCTGCCATCACCAGAAGTTCTTCCATCCCGGACGAATAAAATTCCCCCATCAGCTGCGACAATCCACTGTTTTCCTGCAAATCCAGAAGCAGAACTTTTTCGTTTTCACTCAGAATGGAGGACAGCGTGACCGCAAACGGAAGCTGCATTTCATTTTCTGCCAGCGAATATACTGCAAGAACCTGTAATTTTTGCTTCACACCCCCACTGGCATTTTTTATTTCCTCCCCAATCTGTTTTAAAATCTCATCGACGATTTTATTCACTTCCTGATACTTATCCACAAACACCACCCCTTTTTCCACCTCTTTATCCACATTTTCATTTCCATCAAACAGATAAATTTGTGGAATTTCACATTCTATCCTGTTTTCCCCAGCCAAATCATCCGACAGAACAATTGCATCCAAGGTTTTCCAGTTCTCCTGAAGTGCCTCCTTCTGGGAAAACATGTGCAGCTCAAGCTGATCCCGATAATGATTCATCAGGCAGCTGGTAAAACGGTCACCATACTCCCGGTCTCCAATACAGAGTCCCAATCGAGCTCTCCTCATAGCTCCTCCTTTCTTTTCAAAACAGTGACAGCCATACTGTCCGATGCGCGTATAACATTCCCAGTAAAACCGCAACAGAAAAATGCATCAGATTCTGCTCCTGAACCCAGCCATTTCGATAAGAGGAGAATTTCCCCGAAAACAGTTCCCTTAAAAAAACCTGTGCTTTAAAAAGGCTGATTCTAAGATTGCGCATATACAGCATCTTGAGCACGGCTATTACTGCTCCTGCCACAAATGCTGCCAGCACACAGTCTGTCAATGTTTTTAAATTTGTAAATCCACCGATAACGGAAAAAAGTTTGATATCTCCGGCGCCCAACACACCTATGAGATAAAAAAGATATAACATGATAACCGGAATAGAAATATTCAAAAGAACTTGAATGATTCGCGGCATTCCACCCAAAACTATACCGAATGCCATCGATAAAAATAAACCCATGATAATCAGCCGGTTACTAATCCTCATGCTGGTAATATCCTGCACGACTGCCACAATTAAGATTGCATACAGTGTCAGAACCGATGCCCCCTGCATCGAAATCAATTTGCATCACCCCTTTGTTGTGAATCGAATTATAACAATGCCTATTTTATTTGTCAAGCAGTTTTTTACAAATTTTTGTATAACTTTTCCATTTTTGCTTATACTTGTAAAAGAGAGACTTCAGAAAGCAGGTGATCCAATGAAATTGTTTAAGACAACCCCTCAGCCCCCTGACGGCTATGCAATACTTCTCGATAATCTGAAACAGACAACCGCAGAACTGCAAAATACCTATGCCAATCTTGAAAATGTCGTTGATCCGGATTTGATCGACTATTACATTTATCAGGCAAAAGCCGTACAGATGCGCTATAAATTTCTTCTGGGATGTGTAAAAAATAGAGGGAAACTATTCGCTTCCCTCCTGACCGTTCACATTTTACGGAAATTTTATACAAAAAAGCCCCGGTGACTGTCCACATCCATATAATCTTCGTTTACGGCACCGCGCGCATAAGTCATCCCTGCATATACCTGCTGGGTATTTTTCATAAGGGGTGCACTCTTGTCCTGTTTCGCCACCTCTACAAAAGAAGTATACAACCGGTGCATGATATTTTCCGCTTCCTGCACTCCATCCAGCCGATTCTCGTACATCGCCCGTGAAAGCTCATTTTTACAGAACATATAGAGTTTATACAGGTTGTGCGAGATCGGATACGAAAAATTAAGACTTCCGACCAGTTCATCCAGAACACTCTGTGCATTCCGGATCGCATCCTTCTGTCCATCATGATCTCCCTTGCAGTGTGCCTGCCGAATATCATCCACATAGGCAAAAAAGATATCGTAAATGATGACGATCATCTCACCGGAATTACACTGGCTCAGTCGTCTCGTAAAATCTTTTTTCAGCTCATTATCCATATGCTACTCCTATTTCTGCAGCAAAGACAGTACCTGCTGTGGAATATCATTTGCCTGTGATAACACCGAAACAGCAGCCTGTTCCAGAATATTCTGCTGTGTATATTCTGTCATTTCAGATGCCATATCGGTATCCATAAGCCCTGAATACGCGGTTGTCATATCTTCCTGTGTCTCTGCCAGACTCGAACTTGCGTACTCCAGACGATTTGTGTATGCACCGATTCCGGAGCGGACAGCACTTAATTTTGCAATTGCTGCATCCATCGTGCTGATGCTTTGTCTGCACCTCCGTTGACCGCCACATTCACCGTATCCAGATACAGACTCTCCGAAGAAACTTCTGGAATATGTACATCCATATTCTGATACTGGTTCGCACCGATCTGAATTGTCATTGCACCGACATCCGTCACGTCAAATACAAGCGTCGCTCCTGTTGCCTGTATATCATCACTCAGCAGAAAATCCATGGAAAATCCACCCTTATCCGTGATTTTCACACGATTTCCCTCGACATTTGTAATTACTGTACTTCCAAACCCATCTTTCAGTTCTATCTCTGCATCGGTTCCGCTTGCCACAAGTTTGTAACTTTTGTCATCTGTATTTTGAACAACTCCCTGCGCATTTGACAGACCTGTTTTTTTTGCCATCTCTTCTGACATACCAATGGTCAGTGTTTCTTTTGATCCCCTGTTATCCGCAGTAATCTTATAAACCCCTGCCGTATTTGGATCTTTTTCAAACTTGCACCCGATCTCATCTGCCACAGATATCATCTGGTTATATACGTCATCGGCACTCATTCCCTTTTTATACTCGATCCCCACTCCGTTGACAGAAATTGTGCCTCCTTCGAAATCCGGATCATTGATCAGACCGGACAGATCCAGCTGATACTCTGCCTGCTTTGCCGGAGTCTTCACTTCCACCGTATAATCGCCCGGAAGAACTTCCTCGGAAAAGTCAATTCTTGTTGCGCTCCGTGCAAATTTTGTTCCATCTGCTGTTTGTGTTCCACTCACATATACACGTGTATTAGTCGAACCATCAAGCAACGTCTTCTTGTTGTACTCTGTATCTGTGGAAATCCGGTCAACTTCCTGTGTCAGCTGATCAATCTCGTCCTGAATACTCTGACGGTCCGAATAAGAGTTTGTTCCATTTGCCGCCTGAACACTCAGTTCACGGATACGCTGCAGCATATTGCTGACTTCGTTTAATGCCCCGTCTGCAATTCTGAGTACGGACTGCCCATCATCAGAATTCGCTTCTGCCTGATCCAGACCATCAATCTGTGCTTTCATCTTGCTGGAGATTGCCATTCCCGCCGGATTATCCCCTGCCTTGTTGATCTTATATCCACTGGAAAGACGACCCATGGAAATACTCAGTTTATTTTCTGTCCGGAGCAGCTGCCGGTTGGCTACAACAGCAGACATATTGCGATTAATTTTCATATTTATTCCTTCCCGTATACGCTACGTTTGAGCATCCCTGCCCTCTGATTTGACGCTCCCTGTCATTTCATCTGACATATATATCGTCCGAAAATGTCAATTCTTTAATAAAAAAAAGTATAATTTGCAATTAACGGGAAATCGTATTATAATAGCAACATTAAACGATATTTGCAAAGGAGGATTTATCCCATGGCTAAAGTAACCAAGGATACTATGATCGGAGAACTTCTTCAGATTGATGAGAACGTAGCACCTATGCTTTTAAACATTGGTATGCATTGTCTTGGCTGCCCATCATCCCAGATGGAGACTATTGCTGAGGCAGCTATGTTCATGGAATCGACCCGGATGATCTGGTAAATGATATCAACGATTCATCGAGCATGATGCAACCGCATAGATTTCACGTATCAAAAAGGAGTGCTGAATTTCAGCACTCCTTTTTGATTTAAATTTTCTAAAGAGATGCAAACACCTGCAGTGCCTGCGGTCCCGTAATTTTATTTCCATGCTCCGCGAAATATGCTCCGACTGCAGGATTATAATTTTTCTGCTGTGCATATTCGCAAATAATATTGCAGACTTTATTAAACTCTTCCGGTGTGTGGTCATCTTTGTGGATCACCAGATAAAACCGGTTTTTCTTCTCGTTCTTAAACAGGTCATTTCGTCCATTGTAATAATTTACAAGTACATGTGCGAGACGCTCCACCTGATCTATCGTCGTAAATTCAAACATTTTCGTCAGATCTGCCGGTACTTCCGGTACTTCTTCCGGTGCCTCTGTCTGCTGTGCATTTTCACTCTCCGAAGAGGCTTTTGCTTCACGTATTTTCTGGAAAAGTTCCAAAATATCATCTGCGCCTTTGCGTTCCACATTTCCGACTGCTCCCGTATTTGAAAACAGTTCCTCATCTCCGGCTTCCGTAAACTGGGAAAAACGGGTATCGAGTTCTTCCGGGTATTCAACCTTTGTAATCAGCAAAACCAGGGATTCGGAAGACAATGGAATTGCCTCTACCATAAGTGGATTGTCACTCACATCAAATCCAAACTCATAATTTGCCTGCTGTATCATATCATGGAAAAGTCCTTTTGCTTTCTCAGAACCATATGCCAGTTCCCGCAGATTAATCTGACGATCTGCAAGATCCTGTTTTGTTAATGTGCATCGAATCTGATTTTCATTTACTTTTTCAATTTTCATCTCTATCACATCCTTCTCTGGAAATCGCTTTCCGTAAATGGTACACTTATTATAATCAAATGCCCTCCCGTTGTAAAGTTACCACGGATTAAAAAATTATAAAAAAAATACTTGCATTGCAAAATAAAGTGTGTTATAAGTTTATGCATGAGATGCGTCTCTGACCCAAAGGAGCGTATGAATAACAAAAATTTAATATTGTCTGACCGATACGAGCTGATTCGTCCCCTTGGCCAGGGAGAATGCGGAAGTGTCTTTCTTGTCAGACAGCAATCTTTAGAGCAGTACCGTGCAATGAAGCGATTCCCCAAAAATACTTCTGCACAACCGCTCTTCGCAATATCCGAAGCACAGATTCTAAAGTCTGTTCAGCATCCCGGAATTCCCACAATTTATGATTTTGAAGAAGATGAATCATTCTACTATCTTGTGGAAGAATATATTCAGGGTGACTCTTTAGAAGAATTTTTGCTTCATCAACAGTCAATATCCCAGAACCAGTTTTTATATTTTTGTGAGCAGCTTTGTGACATTTTTGCATATCTGCATACATTACGGCCTTCTCCGATTCTTTATCAGGATCTTAAGCCGGAACATATTATAGTATGTGGAACACAGCTTAAATTGATTGACTTCAGTGTCGCATCTTTTGCTGCCATTTCTGGAAAAGACTTCAACCATTTCGGAAACGTGGATTTTTCTGCTCCGGAACTTATCTCAGGAAAACCGGTAACCCTGAGATCCGATATCTACAGCATTGGAAAAATCATGGAATATATGATGCCATATCTGGATGCAGCCACCAACCGATCTATTTATCCCAAAATTCAAAAAGCAATTTCAGCAGATCCCGACCTGCGCTATGAATCACCGCAGGCTCTGTACTCTGCATTAAAAGAAGTAATTGAAACTACGGGAAGAACGCATCTCAGGCAGACAATTGCAGTCGTTGGAAGTCACAGCGGCTGTGGTGCAACACACATAGCAATCGCACTGGTGACAACACTTAACTACCTTGGCATTTCCGCGATTTACCAGGAAAAAACTGGTCAAACGACTTGCGCAAGACGGTTGCCCAGCTGAAACATGTGTGGGAAAAAAACGGTTGTTTCTTTTATCGCAATTTTACAGGATTTCCAAAATATGACAGTGGCATCGAAATCCCGGAGCCTGTCGCACAAATCATGGTAAATGATTACGGATGTGATTTTTCTTTCTCCTCCTTGCAACGGCGGATCATATTATCTATGTGTGTGGAGGAGCATTGTGGCATCGGGACGATGCAAAGTCCAAAGACTTTCTTTTACAAAATTTTGGTAACCGCCTGCATGTTGTTGCGAATCTGTGCGACCACAATTCTGCCATTTATTTTGCCAGAACATTTTCACAGCCGGTCTATTCTTATCCGTTTAACACGGACATCTTTCGTGCAGACAAAGAAAAGCTGGATTTTGTTCACTGGCTGCAACAACCCGAGAAAGGACGGAATCGCCTATTTTTACGTTTCATAAACCATTTATTCCGGCTCCTGCAACCATAGGAGTCTGCGGTACAACAGTAAATTCCGGTGTAACACACTTTAGTATTTCGCTTTGCAACTTTTTACACAGCAGATTTCTGGCCCGCACCGCATACCTGGAAGTTAATTCCAGTCATGAAATCGCTGCGCTTTCTTCGAAAAAGGACCCAACCATTCCTTTTCGCTGCAATGGTGTCAGCTACTATCCGGAGATTACACTCCGGCAGCTACGGGAACAGTTACATCTGCAACACAAGTATAAAATTCTGGATTTCGGGGTTCTGACTCCATACTCATTTCCGGAATTTGTCCGCTGTGATTACTGTATTGTGCTGACAAATGTGAGTATTTGGAAGGATCGGCAGCTCTTACAATTTATTGAGGAACTGAAAAAAACAAATTTAGGAAAGGATTATAAAACAAATGTCCGTTTTATGAGTATGGGAAACCTCAAAAAAGACCGAAAAAGAGTCGAAACGTCCTATGGAATCCGTGTGATTCCGGTTCCCTTTCTCGAAAACCCGTTTCAAGTGTCCTCTCATGATTTTGGATTCTTTGAACAAATATGGAAAGGAAAACAGTTATCACATTAAATTTATCTACTGACAATCAGCTGGTCATTGAATTCAGACCAGAAGTATATGAAAGTCTGATCGTTACTTTTTAAAACGATCCATTAAAAAAAATAAATAACAAATGGGCTATTATTATGGGTGTGAATGAGTCTCAATGCAACTCCGTCACGCACAAAATAAACTGAAAAAAGACAAATGGGAGGGCAGATCCACAGACACAACTGCCCTCCCGAAAAAATTCAAACAACTTCTATTTCTTAATTTTATCTGATTCCATTTGAATCTGTACAGGCACAATGCTATAATCGGAATAAATATATAATTTGCCAACAGACAAAGGAAGGACGGCTCATGAAGAAAAAATCTCATTCCATTTTCGCTGTGCTTGCACTGGCACTTGTCATTGCTGCAGCGATCGTAGTCTTCGCCCTGATCCGCAAATACACACCGAGTAAGGAACACGAAGATTTAACCACTTATTATCATCTGACAAATTCCGATGAGGTTGCCATTGTTTTAAATAATGAAGTAACCTCTTCCAAAGCCAGGGTCATTGACGGTCATATTTATATCGATTATGATTTTGTCCATGACAATTTAAATTCACGTTTTTACTGGGACAATAACGAGAATATTCTTCTCTATGCAACAACACAAAATCTGATCTCGGCACAGGCAGAGCAGACCAGTTATATGGTTACAAAATCTTCCGCAGATTACGGTCGTAAAATTGTTACCATAAACTCTGATACTGCATATATTGATCTGGATTTTGTAAAGGAATATTCCGATTTTAAATACAAACATGTAAAAGATCCCCACCGGATCATTATTACCAGCCAGTGGGGAAAATACCAGACTGCCACTGCCAAAAAAATGCCTCCCTGCGCGTAAGAGGAGGCATCAAAAGCCCGATTCTGAAACAAGTTTCTTCCAAAGAGGAAGTCACCGTGATCGAACAGGGCGACAACTGGGACAAAGTAATGACAAATGACGGTATTATCGGATACATGCAGAAACGTATGCTTTCCTCCGTCAAAGAAAAAACAAGAAAAAGCGATTTCACTCCGGATACCTTTGCACATATAAAGAAAGATTACAATATCTGTATGGCCTGGCATCAGGTCACAAACCAGTCTGCAAATAACGCGGTTTCCTCTGTCCTTGCCAATACCAGAGGAATCAATGTACTCTCTCCTACCTGGTTTTATCTGAATGACAACAATGGAAACATTGCCAACCTGGCAAGCCTGAATTATGTAAATTACTGTCATAACCAGGGGATTGAAGTCTGGGCGCTTGTCAGCAATCTGGAAAATAAAAATGTCGATACAACAGAAGTCCTGACCCATACCTCTAAGAGACAGAATCTGGTAAACCAGATTGTTTCCATGGCGATTCAATACAATCTGGATGGAATCAACGTAGACTTTGAAAGTATGAACGGGGAGAAAGTCGGGGATGCATTTATTGAATTCATCCGGGAGCTTTCCATCAAGTGCAAAAACAACGGGGTTGTTCTTTCTGTAGACAATTACGTTCCGATGTCACATACTTCCTTTTATAACCGAAAAGAACAGGCAAATTTTGCAGATTATGTTGTGATTATGGGGTACGATGAGCATTATGCCGGAAGCCCCGAAGCCGGGTCTGTTGCCTCTTTAAGCTGGGTAACCCAGGGTGTAAGCGATACTTTAAAAGAGGTTCCTGCCGATCAGGTAATTCTTGGAATGCCATTTTATACGCGTGTATGGGAAATCTCATCCGACAACAGTTCCGATGACACAGCAGCCGGTGCCAAAATTCCCTCAAAAATTTATGGCATGAAAGCTGCAAACGATTTTCTCGCCACACATGGTGCAACCAAAGCATGGCAGGATGACTGTGGACAGAACTATTCGGAATTTACAGATAATGACACCACCTATAAGGTATGGCTGGAAGACTCCGCCTCCGCAGAATGCCGGTTGAAACTGGTTGAAGAAAAGAAGCTTGCCGGTGCATCCTTCTGGAAACTCGGATTTGAAACGAGTGATATCTGGGATACCGTTACCAGGTATATCCACTGACTTACCTGCATATATATAGGAATAAATAATTCCATAAAGCAGGTTCTATGAAAAAGAAATTTGAAATTCTTATGGTTGCCTGTCTGTTTATAAGTGCTTTCTTACTTGCGCGTGCATCAGCTGCACTGACATCTTCCAGACATGCGGCTTCCTCCAAAACCTGTATCGTTCTTGATGCCGGACATGGAGGAAGCGATCCTGGAAAAGTTGGCTGTAACGATGCTCTGGAAAAAGACATCAACCTGTCTATTGTGCTAAAACTCAAAACCCTGTTTGAAAACAAAGGATATAAGGTTGTACTCACGCGAAGTGATGATACCGTTCCTGCAGATGAAACTCGCGCAGTGTAAAAGTAGAAGATCTGCGAAACCGCGTAAAACTGATCACAGATACCAATCCGGTTATGACCATCAGCATCCATCAGAACAGTTTTCCGGATGCCTCAGTCTCCGGTCCACAGGTGTTTTACTTCGAACAGTCTGCGGAAAGTTCTGCAATTGCCTCAGTCATGCAGGATACCCTAAACAACAGCCTTAATCCTCCAAAGCCAAGGGTTTGTAAATCCAACAACGACTACTACATATTAAAAAAAACACCCACACCGATCATAATTGTCGAATGTGGGTTTCTGAGCAATGAAACGGAAGCGGCTCTGCTGGTCACAGATGCCTATCAGGAAAAACTGGTCCGCGCCGTTTACCTCGGTGCCATAACCTATCTGGAAAGCGGAAAAGACGTACCGGATACTGCCACCTAATCCGTTTCTTTACAAAACGATATACTAGTTACACTTGATCTCAAACTCTTTATCCTGTGCAAACTGTGCACTGTTGTAAAGAATCAGTATATCGGTAGGTGAAAACATTTCCAAAAGCCGGTCTCCGCTTACATTCAGCTGGCGAAGATCCACAACGACAAGTTTTTCATAATCTTCTGCCAGAAAAGGAAGGATACTGTTCGCAAAAGAATCCTTGATCAAAAGCAGCGTTTTTCCGTTCTTTATTCCCCCAGTAATCTCAAGCACTGCCTGATTCCCACCGGTAAAAACGCTGTACTGGTCTGCTGTTTTCAGAAAAGAAAAATCGTACAGTGTCTTTGTCTTCTTTTCTCCCATATTATAAACAACACGCAGTTTATCCGCCGGCTCATAAATCTCAATTTTGTCTGCCTGTCTGGCATAATTTATTTTTGCATAGGTTGTTCCATAGAAATCTTTACTGATGCAACGGAACTTCTTTTTCCCCTGTGCCCTCTGAAGATCTCCACCAACGCCTTTGTGTATTGTTCATAAGCATACCATGCTCCCAGCGTCGTCCAGTGATGGTCTGTCCGGTAATAGATTTCTTCCTCTTTATGTGCATCCAGTACGGGCTCCACGGAAATCAGTACATCCTCTTTTTCTAATTTCTGCTGCAATGCATCATAAAACTTCTGCTCCTTATAATGAGGGGCAAATGCCGGAATTTTTCCCGGAGTACCCACGACTTTGTCGGCACCATCATCACATGGACATCCGCGTTCTGTTTTGCTTTCCCGACAAACTTCTCCAGAGCCTGCAGATTTTTGGAAATCTGCTGCGGATCAAACTCTTTTTCTGTATAGTGTTCCAAAAGGTAATGGTTCTTTCCGATGTAAACATTATGAATTTCATTTTTGCCCATAAACAATTCCATGTCTGTCTGGAACGAAACCCAATGATCCCTTCCGGGAAACTGATCCCGCAGATACGATTCATATTTTTTCTGGAATCTTCCATCCAGAACTTTCGTTATACTTATTTCCGGGCGTGTCTGAAGTTCTCTTTTTTCAACCGGAGAATAGGTTCTCTGATGCGACAGTGCTTCTTTTCCTGCCAGGCCGAGGAGAAGCACCATAAAAATCACCCCCGGCAGCCGTTTGAATATCCGTATCATAATTTTCTCTATTTGTACAGTTTATTGATGGCTTTTACGGCCTTTTCATTCTGCTTTTTATATGCAGCAATCACTTTGTCCTCGGACTGTTCCTCCTGCTTGTTGCTGATTGTTCCAAGCATGATAAAGCATACATAGTTTCCTTTTACATAAACTTTGGAAGCCTGAATCTTTAACTGGTTCATCGGGTACTGACAGGTATCCTGTATCAGTTTCTCCCTGTATTTTTTTAATGCCGACCGGATTTTCTTTTTGGAAGCTGCATTCTTTGCTTTTACAATAACCAGTGTGTCTGCATTTGCACTGATCATCGGCACCTCCGCAATTGCAGCACTGTACCATTTGGAAGAAATTCCGTAGCGTTCCTTCAATTCTTTCTTTGATACTTTTTCACTTGGGATATAATCATCCCCATACGCTTTCTTTACAGCATTGTATACTTTTTGTATGGATGGGGTTTTCTTCCCTTTCTGCGTGGATGCTTCTACCGTCACCGGTGCTTCCCATGCATTTTCCGGTGCATATATTCCTGTCACACAGGCAAGCACCAGTATCATTGCCACAATTTTCTTTTTCATTCGCCATTCTCCTTCCAGATCCTATATATTTTCATTCTTATCGTGAAACCACCTGTAATCTGGTTTCCGCACTATCCTACTACAGATCTTTTGTTTTTGTCAAAAGGGATTTTATGGAATTAATAAAAACTTCCGCTGTATGATACAACCGCGTTGTCTGTACCTGATTGGAACGGTCTTCCTCCAGTTCTCCCTGCTCTTTCATTTCACTTTCCCTCCGGATTCCGGACATCTCAAACTGCGACAAAGAAAGATCCGGTGTATATGCAACATGGATATCTGCCGGTTCCTGCATGGCATCCTGCATCTCCTGCAGATGCTCTTCGATCTGCTTTGCGGTCTCTTCGCTGCCTGTCACAATTGTTCCAGAAATACGGTCTGATTTTACCTGAAAAGATGCCGTAATCTTTCCTGCCTTTTCTCCATCCAGAAAAATATCCACAAGACCCTTTTTCTTTTTTCCTCTTACGATTTTTAAAGAAACCCCGGTGACAGAATCTCCTGTCTGCATCGGAATCACATAACATTCTTCCTGCGATTGTTTCGCACCAATCTGAAACTGTGCGGTCATCTGGCGCATTTCCCGGATATCAATCGTGCGGACATCCGGATCTTCTACGATCATCGTATCCATCACATGCTCTGCCACATCCGCAAGCGTCTCCATGGCATCTGCAAGATCCGAAGGATTCTCAAGGGCTTTTGAAAACTGTTCAAGTACCTGCTCTTTCATCTCTGCAATCTCTGTCATGGAATCTTTGGAAACATGATCTTGCTGAAACAACCGCTCCATCATCCGGTTTGGTTTGCGCAGCATTTCCGATGCTGCCATGACATTTATCATACTGTTTGGAATATCATACCGCTCCAGATAGGTATATACGTCTTCCGGTGTTTCTGCAAGCTGCTGATACTGCGCAAGCTGTTCCTGCCGATAGCTTTTTTCCGCTTCCTGTTCCCCAACGGATTCATCCATCTGCCGGAGTGCCTCTGCCAGTTGTTCCGGAGACATATTCTGCCACTTTTCTTCTCCCAGACGGGAAAGTTTTTCCGGTGAAATATGTTCCATCACATCGCGCAGACAATTCTGCTGGAACGCAGCCGAGATCTGCTCGTCAATTTTCGAACCTTCTGCTGTGCTGTCAACTCCGTCAAAATCATCGTCCACCTGATAATCCAGACCACTCTTTTTTTCTGAACGCACAGCACGCAAAAGGTTTCGCATCGTCACGTCCGATCCCTGATTCATCAGAAATCCAAGTGCTGCCCCATCTCCTTTTTCCACCTGTGCGATCAGACGGTAAATGCCGATATAACTGCTGCGCTCTTCCTCAGAAATCTCATGATTCTGCTCCAGTTTCCACAGATATTTGCTGAACCGTTCCTGCTCCTGTGTTCCATTCTCCTGCTGAATCTCCTGTGCCACCTGATTCAGCTGCTCCATAGTCATATCCAGTGGATTTTCCCCACGGCGGATCATTTCCAACGTTACTGCCGGTTTCATATTAGAAAACGCACGCTGCATCTGCTCATCCAGTGCTTTTACTTCCATAATATTTTCTGGTGTAATTTCGGTATTGTTATATGCCAGTATCCGCACTGCACGGCGGTTTGTTTCACTTGTATCCAGCTGCAGATCCTGTAAAATATCGTCCACATTGGAAAATGCCTTTGTTATGGAATCCCCCATGTCACTGCGCGGAGCAGTCATCAGTGTTTCATAACTTTCATTTGCCTGTGCAAATGCGCGCTGCATCTGCGCTCCGGCATCATGAATCTCCTGAACGGAATCATCCGCATCCACCTGCCCGATTACATATGCCGGCTGCTGTTTCAGTTCGGCAAACACATCCATGGTTTCTGCCATAAGATCCACATTTTTTTCACTTGGCTCAACTCCGGCACCGGCAAGCAGGTCTTTATAGTATTCTCTCTCCTGGGATTTTAAATCCTCGACCAGATCCGCCAGCGGTGTCAGATCCATCTCTACGCCTGCTTTTTCCATCGCCACGGATGCCTCACTGGTCATTACCAGACGTGCTTCCTCCATCTGTCTGCGTGCAGTAATCATGGAAGCATCTGCCGGACGTTTTCCTGCCGCAATTGCCTTCGCCATGGAATCCACGATCTGGTCCCAGTCTATATGATCGGTCTGCAGATCGTCCGATAATCCCTGCAGATCTGTCAGATACTGCAGATTTTCCGGTGTAAGGGGAATCTGGTTTGCCACCAGCCACTTGCTGTTGTCCACCGCATGTTCGTCATCGGAAAGGCCTGCTTCTGCAATAATCTCACGAATCTGCGGCATCAGGGACTCAAAATCAATTCCACTCTGCTCCGGCTCCACAATATTTTCTGCGCTGCTGCTGTAATTGGACAGATACAGATTGCGGATGGTCGCTCCATATCATTTTTCAGAAGATAACTCATCGCCTGTTTCGTGATTTCCGGAATCGAGGCAGCCTGTGCCAGTGCCTCCGCACTGTCCTGCACATTTTCCTCCGTCGCCGGCAGGTCGTTTGCCGCAAGAGAGTCCATGATCTGCTGCGTCACAACCGGACTTCCGGTGATCTCCTCTAACTGTTCCTTTGTGAGTGTTCCGCCCATGGAAGACACATCCACTCCGGCTTTTGCCAGTGCCGCTTTAATCTTGTCTGTCACGGTAATAATGGTATGGCTGTCTGCATCGGAAATGGAAAATCCGTCCTCTTCCATCTTCTTTAAATCTTCTGTGGAAGTGGTATTTGCCACTACAGCGATTTCGTTGCTGCGCGCCTGTCCCGAAGAAATCTCCTGCCCTGCAATTTTTTCCGCTACTGTCTTTTCTTCCTGCCCCTGCTTTGCCGGGTTGGAATACGTTGCCATATCGATATTTCCAGCCTCGGACACCGCAGTTTTCTGCTGCACATAGGCTTCCTGTCCGCCAAAAGCTGCAACCGCTCCGGCATCCGGCATATTTGCCTGATAAGCCGCAATTGCCCTGTTACTGTTATCGCGTTTTGCATTCCGCGTTACATCTTCCCATATATTTTTCTGCTCAACCTGCATGTATTGCCTCCGTACCATTACATTTTACGCTATAACATGTATCGGCAGGTTATCCCGAAACCTAAAGTAAAATTACATTAATAACACTTCTGTCATCTTATGTACTTGCAGTAATATAACTACCGGCTCCAAACATTATATTATTAAATTTTATTTCTGTGCAAACGCAAGCAGTTCTTTTCTTACATCTGCCAGATATTTTCGTCCTGCCACAATCTGCGTTCCATCCGCCATGTAAATCAGGCTTCCAACTATAGAATCCACATACATGATATTTATAATATATGATTTATGACAACGAACAAATTGCGGAGGCAATCGTTTCTCCATCTCCCCAAGGGAAACTCTCTCCGCATATGCCATATTTTTCATTTGAATTACCGCATCATGTTTTTCCTTCCGAATCAAAATCATATCATAATATCGGATTTTAACAATATCATTTTCTTTATGGAAGTAATAAAAATCACCTGCATGGATTGTAAGATATTTGTCCATGCATGCCGATAAGGTTTCCTGTGTGATTGGTTTTAACAGATAATGAAGTGCCCTCACATCATAACCACGAAAGACATACTCCCGAAAAGCGGTAAGAAAAATAATCTCTCCAGAATATCCCAGTTCCCTCAATCTTCCACAAAATGTAAGTCCTGTTTCGTTTTCTTCTAATTCAATGTCTGAAAACAAAATATCAAAACCATCCTGACCAAAAGACATTATCATTTCATTTCCTGTCTGATACCAGAATAATTCGATTCTGTTCCCGCTACCCTCACTCCAAATTTTCAGAGCCGACTCCAATATGCGGTAATCGTTTTCTTTATCTTCCAAAACTGCAATTTTCAAATTCATGTCTGCTGCTCTCCCTGATGCAACGGAATCAAAATATTTACGGAGAACATTTCTTTTTCCGGCAATATTTCCATGATTCCGAAATGTCTCTCTACAATTTCCCGTATTCGCTTCAATCCAATTCCATGTTCCATTCCATTTTGATTGCCTTTCCCTGCTTTTGTGCTCAATAATTCATTCTCAGAATCAGATCTGTAACCCCCATCCGAAGTATTGACAATTTTTATTGACAGCATATTATGAAATGGCTTCATACACAACCATATTCTCTTACTTTCTGCCCGCATGCATCCCTCAATTGCATTATCGTAGAGATTCCCCAGCAAAGAACAAATCTCTACATCACTTAATGGAATCTCTTCCGGTAAATATATGATATTTTCTGTAAGAATCCCAACATTTTCCGCCATGCTTTGCTTATTGCTGACGATACAGTCAACCGTTGTATTTCCACTAGAAAGCGTATAATGCACCTTATTCAGGTCTGCTGTGATCTGCCGCATATAGTCAACGGCCTGTCCGGTATGGTTCCCTTCCAAAAGCGTCTGCAACACATCCAGATGGTTTTTTACATCATGCTTCATTATACGCAGCTCTTTGACCGAAGCAAGAATCTGCTCATACTGCTGTGATTCCATATGTGAGAGCAGATTCTCTTCCAGCAGTTTATTATTTTTTTCTCTTTCCACACCCAGATTATAAATAAATAACAGCATAATCATAAACAGGAATAACACAAAGACAAAAATTGTCACAAGCATGAAAAAATCGTTATCCCGGGATTGCTGTAATGCTCTTACTACAGCAATCATGTCTATTTGCTCGATTGCCACACACAACAACGCAATTCCTATAAAAATCAGCTTTTCCTTTGTCCGCAGGCAGATATTTTGTTTTCCAATCATTATCGTCAATCCGATCAACACACCAAGCAGGATCAGGTAAACCAATGTAAAAACCGCCCGAACCCAGCCTCCCGATAAAACGCGATTGATATTTTCGTGAAAAAGAACCACTGGAAGCATTGCAGACACTACATCTGCAAGTAACGCATAGGTCGAATACAATATAACATAAAAAAACTGTGAAAAAAGAGAAGAACTTGTAAAAATCATTGTAATTAAAAAATGCACTATTATACCGTAAAACACAGTATAAAATATTGATACTTTCATCTGATTTAAAAAAAATAAAATGATAGAAGACAGTAACCATGCACACCATTGCCATTTAAAAATTCTCTTTTTGGGATCCAGCTTTCTATTCATAAATAAGAAAAACAAAAATGATTCAAATAAAATAATAAGAAATTCCCATATATTCCACAAAGTCAGCACCTCCACCTGACCACAATTGTACCATAAATGCAGAATAAAAAGGAAATTGAATCCTTAATTTCAATGTCGTTTAAAGCCAATATTTTGTATTTCGCGCCAATTCTATTGTTTTTTTATATAAATATGCTATTGTAAAATTCAATATATTCTGGTGTATATTATATTGCCAATTAACAATTCCCCCGAAAGAATATCATATCTTTCGGGGAAAAGGAGCACTTATGTTACGATTTTTAATCAAACGAAATCTCAGCACTTTATCCACCGTTATAATTCTGCTATGGATTTTTATTCTTCCGTTTCTGGAATCCTGGTGGTACATATATCAGATTATTCAGGGCAACTATGCTTATGCGCCGGATTGTGCTTTCTTTTTATGCGGAAACAGCGTTGGTATCGGACATATCTTTCAAGGTCTTTACTTATGGCTGCTTCCATTGTACTGTCTGGTAATTTCCTCCAATGATTGTTTGATGGATCAGGAACGGGGTTATGATAATATCCTGATCAGCCGGATTGGAAAGAGAAAAATGATTTACCGTCTTCTTATAAAAAATTTTATATTGCTGTCCGTATTGGTTTTTCTTTCTCTTTCCCTGAATCTACTCTGTGTTCACTTGATGTTTCGTGGTGGGAAATACAATCCATCTGAAATTTCTGCTTTAAATGTTTTTACAATGTTTTGGACTAACCATCCTTTGTTAAACAATTTTGTACATATTCTGATCACAAGTATTATCTATGGCATTATGGGTATGTTTTGTTGTGCAACATCCTTTTATTTCCGCAACCGAAAAACGGTATATTTTGTAAGTATATTTTTCTGGCTGATTGAAATTTTAAAACCCGGCTCCCTGCTTTTAATTTTCCAGCCGTTTCAAATTAATTCTACCCTTACAGAAACAGCTTCAGGACTTTTATTATTTTTCGTGCCAGCAATCCTATACATCTGTATTCTGACCAGAAGGAGTGTCTATGAATAAGAAATGTATCACAACAGTTTTTACTTTTTTGTTTTTTTATGTCACAGTGGCTCTTGTATATGCGAAATCAGGTCATATGTATCATAAAAACCTGATTACATTTTCTTCTTATATGGCCTCCTTTTTCTCAGGTGATTTTTACTTTTTGCATGCTTATGCAATTATTATTCCTTTTGTATATCTGGTTTATCTTCCCCGGATGATGGCTCCGCAAACTAGCTACTTTGTCTGCAGATACCAGACACGATACCAGTATTTCCGATACCAATACTGGACAGTGCTTTGTTTTACTTTGCTATTTGCTGCCTTCACATACTTTCGGGAGGAATCTATCTGTTTACACAGATCGGATTTCGTTATTTGAATTTTTTTCCCATTTTTTATATTTTTTTCTTTCAGTGGATTGCGGATTTTTTGTATTGTATGGGAATCTTTTGCATTCAGCAAATATTAAACAACTACATTCCTACCCTGTACGCTTCACTTGGAGTATGTCTTTTATGCTGCACGCAGATTTTTCTTTACAAAATAAGCAACAGTTATTTCCTTCCTCTTCGGAATTGCCTGGTAGCCATTCACTATATGGCGCACCACCAGTCTGTTATTGTATGCTTTTATGACTTGCTTCGGCTTACATTTCTTGCCCTTCTTTTGTATCTGGTATATTTGCAAACAAATAAGAAGAAGGAGTTTTATGAATGAAAGCACTTAAAAATTGTATTCGATTTCTTTTGCCGTTTTTTATTTTACAATTATTACATTTTAAATATATCAGTATTTTACCCGACACTGCATTTATGTTTGCTTACCAACTGCCATCACACGCCACATCTTTTTTAGATGTTTGTGCCCAATGGCTTCTTCCTATAAGTGCAATTTTATATTTTTCTGTTTATGATACCGATTTTTTGTATTATTACGGGAGTTTTATTATTCCTCGCTTAAAATCACGGAATATTTTAATCAATAAATTACATCTTTCCGGTATTATATTAGTTTTTATTACTTGCTCTATATATTTTTGTGGGAATGTATTATTATATTTTGAATGTTTTATGCAAAATAGCGTGACCATCATAATGCATTTATTTGGTACTTTTTTAAACCTGTATCTGTTGTTTCAGTGGGTTCTTTTACTCCGCTTATGTGTATCTGAAACGACCACCATTTTATTTCTCTCGATTTATTGCCTGATATCCGAATGTATGGTTTTCATCCATCCATTCCGCAAAATTGCTTACCTTATATTTCCATGGTATTGCACACCTGCAATCAAAATCATTTTTATCATGATGCTGTATTTTTTACTTTATTTACAAATAAAAAGAAAGGACTTTGTATGATTCAATTAGAACACATCTCAAAAAAATTTAAAAGAAAGCCGTACTAAATGATATTTCTTACACATTTGAGGCGGAAAAATTTACGGTATTTATGGCATTAACGGTTCCGGAAAAACAATGTTACTCCGTATCATATCCGGTCTGGTTTTCCCGACTTCCGGCTCAATCATAATTAATGGGAAAACGTTACATAAAGAAATCTCTTTTCCTGACCATATGGGACTAATTATAGAAAACATGGAATTACAACCCCAGTTAACTGCATTCGAAAATCTGGAAGAATTAAATAAAATCAACCATTATGCCACCACTTCCGACATTCAGGACGCACTCCGGAAAATAAACCTTCAAAGCAATGAAAAAGTAAAAAAATTCTCTCTAGGGATGAAACAAAAGCTTAATATTGCGCAGGCAATTTTTGAAAACCCACAATTACTTCTCTTAGACGAACCAACCAATGCGCTGGATACGGATACCATTGGGTGTCTGAAAGCCATTCTGGAAGATTTAAAAAAGAAGAATTGCTGTATTATAATTGCCACACATGATCATCAGAATATTACCAGTCTCTGTGACCGGATTCTTGAAATGAAAGAAGGAAACCTTTATGATAAAAATTAATCATCGCATCGTTTTTTGGATATTTTCTATTCTTATTATTGGCATGATCTTACTCTCTTGTGGTTGCAACCAATTGTTAAAATTTTATTTTCCGCAGTCTTTTTCTGTTTCAAAAAATGAAATGACTACCAACGATCTGCTTCAAAATGCCGAAAATTATAATTACAGAATTCGTGCGCAAAATTATGCAGATCTTGTTTCCTATCTACCAAGCAATTCGACACCTGTAGATCTGCGTATTCCCAATGAACTTGCTGGTTATAAAGTATCCGAAATTGAAGAAGGATGTTTTTCATGGTGCGAGGCTATCAAAACAGTATACATTCCAGCTTCTGTCAATAAAATTGGTCATGTGGCTTTTTATGATAATCCTTCTTTAACATCAATTTCGATAGAAAACGGAAATTGCACAATTGAAAAAGATTCTTTTGGAAATTTTACCGGAATTATCTATGCTCCCCAAAATAGTCAGGTCTATGAACAATTAAAAAATTACGGATATACCGTAAAAACTTTGTAATTACATACTTAAATACCTTAATTTTAAATGCCAGAATGTCAATCAAAGTAAACTCTTTATCTTAACTGACACTTCTGGCATTTGATAAAATATCCTTTATTTCACTATCTTTTACTATATTCTAACACTATCAAAACCACTCCGCAAAATAGTACTATTACAGAACCTATTAGAAATGGCCACAACCCATAATTATTTATAAATCCAATAAAATGATTTGTATCTTCATACATTACCCTGTCAAAAGTTGAAATTGCACTCAATACTATAATTTCCAAAAAACCAAATATTAAAAAAATTGTTCCAAGATATTTTTTCATTCTCATTTTTCTCCTAATTCATCTCATTATACATCTTTATCTTTTCCCATTTATTAACAAATCTATTCCATATAAAAACTCGGCAGAAATTATCCCCATAAAAACAGCATTCCCTAATTTTGTATTGCCAAGGTTTAAAAATACCGCGCAAACTACTCCACCTGCTAATATAACAACACCGATTTTACAATAGTTTCTCTTATAACCTTTCAAGTTTCATCATGAATGACAGGTCCTGTAAAAATATTAATCAATAACAGACCGCCACATACAATCAATTTTACTGTCAGGGGAACAACCACCAACCAGATTATTCCATACATTGCTATAACTCCATAAACACTGCTATACAAAATACATCGGAAATGCGTTTTTGCATGATATCCTCCAATATAATTCCGAAGCATTAAAAACATCACACACCAAATCAACATTGGGATCAACATTTTAAAATACCATGCACACACAAATATAACCATAAAGGGAATACTCATATTTATTTTCACCATTTTTCTAATATACTGCTTTCATTATATCATATATACATAAAAATGCTGTTCTTCCCTCTCTTTTTGTTCTGTCGTTTAAAGCCAATATTTTGCAGTTCACACCAATTGCACCAATTCTATTGCTTTTTCTATACAAATATACTAGTATGGAATTAAATATATTTTTTAAAAATATTATGTCGTCAATTAACTATCTATCAGGATACCAAGTCATACACTATTAATGGCACTTTATCAGATACAATTTCTGATATCACGGATTTAATTTTGAGTTTTTCTGCTTAAACAAATGGTTCTATAAAGGATATACACCACAGAATTGGGAGAATGGAGATGATTGAAATGCACCGTATTCCACTTAAAATTGTGACAAGATTATCCGTTATATTTACGGTCATAGGTTTACTTCTTGTGATCATAGGTATTTGCACAGGAACTATGATAGGATTGATAATATTAGGAGCCGGCTTAGTGGAACTTGTTGGAACGATAATTTTTATTGCTGTGTTCAGAAGATGTCCTCATTGTGGTAGTTTTCTTAAAACAGGTTGTAATCGATATTGTCCACATTGTGGTAAATATGTGGACGAGAATGATTATATTTACTTCTAAGCAATGATCCTGTTTTTAAGTTGTACTTGAAAAGACTGCGCTGTGGTTTATGGTGTTGTCCGGGCAGATATGAATATCCGTACAAGACGCGATGTCAAGAAATTTTTAGAAGGACTCTCTACCGGAAGTTCCAGCCTTCTTAAGAATGTAACCGGTGGTTATCATTACCATACAATTGAAGCTGAATCCGAAGATATTTTAGATGATATTCAAAATGAACTCGCAGAAAAAGGTTTTCTGGCCAAACTGCAGGATTATGAACCTGTAGATTTCTGGGGCGAAGAAGAATCAAATACAAACGTTTAATGCAATCAAGGCGTCAGTCCGGTATTTCCGGAACTGACGCCTTTTAAGCATTGGAAATTGTCAATGCCACTGTTTTGTCTTACATATACTTCTTCACAATATTCTCCATTACTTTCCACTTATGTTCCATATCAGAGACAAGTTTAAACTGTGTCCTTGCCCGGTCCAAATTCTGCCCCGGTCTGTGAATTTTAAAATAAATGTCTCCCTGAATATAATCCATAAGAAACCTCATTCCACATTCATAGGTCATAAGCCTAGCGCCCATCGGAAGCAGCTTTATCTCTTCCTGTGAAAGTTTTCCACCACATCCCTCTATAAAGCCATTCGCACATGCTTCAAAAAGTTCTAAGTTGAACCACACTTTATCCAGATTTTGTTCATCCTCTAATGCTGTACTTGCTCCAATCCGCACCGCATCTCCAAAATCATTCATGGCTGCCCCAGGCATTACAGTGTCCAGGTCAATCACGCATATTCCTTTTTTGGTATCCTTATCCATGAGGACATTATTAATTTTTGTGTCGTTGTGTGTCACACGAAAGCTGATTTTTCCACTTCTCAACAAATCCTGAAAGCAGTCCACAATTTCTTCCCTGTCCAATACAAACTGAATTTCCTCCCGGACTAAATCCGCTCTACCGCACACATCCTCTTCCACTGCCTTTTTAAATCTCTCAAATCTTTCTCTGGTATCATGAAATCCCGGAATTGTCTCATGAAGTGTTTTCGCCGGATAATCCGCTAACATACTTTGAAATCTGCCAAATGCCAGACCGCCCTCATAAAGTATTTCAGGATTATCTATCAAATCATAGCTTACGGTATTTTCAATGAATACATAAGCTCTCCAATACTCACCTTCTGAGTCCACATAATAGGGTTTCCCGTCTTTTGCCGGAATGACATTTAATGTCTCCCGCTCTGGATTTCCACCGTTAGCTGAAATTTTTCTTTTTAAAAATTCAGTGACTCCAACGATATTTTCCATTAATTCAACCGGGTTTTTAAAAATACTCTTGTTCATCTGCTGTAAAATATAATGCCTTTTTACTCCTTGTTCATTTTCAAATGTAACACGGTAAGTATTATTAATATGTCCATTTCCCCATGGAATTTCTTCTTTATATACACCTTCAAAACAGAAATTTGCAGCCACTTCTAATTTTCCGCAGAGCTGTTTTGGATAAAAATTATTCTCTTCCAGCTTTTTCAATGCAGTCATAACCATTGGTTTGTCTTTCCTGTAGGTAACTCCATACCACTTTTCTGTTGTAAGAAGAACTTTTACTTCTGCCTTATTGTTATCTAACAGTCTGCTGACAACTGACGGAAGATAATATTCACATTTCAGTGGATTATGTTGCAGCCCCTCCTGCAGAAAATCACGAAATCCATACTCAACTTCTGACAAAAATCCCTTGCTAAATCCCCATAAATTCATGGAAACAATCGTATCTCCTGCCAATTCCGTATAACTTTTTCCATCATCTTCCGTATATGCGGCATTCTCTCCACGTTTTACAATCGTTGTATGTTCTATTACACTGACAAGTTTTCCAGCACCATCAATCTCACAGACACCTCTTGCCACACTTCCATTCTCCGTCAAAGTATTTTTCAACTGATATCCTACCATTGCATACTGATACTTTTCATTATCTTCATGCACACTCAGATAATCATAAATCTGCTTAAATGCTTCTCTTCCATAATAGTCGTCTGCATTAATCACTGCAAATGGTCCGTCAATCATATCTTTACAGCTTAAAATTGCATGCGCAGTTCCCCATGGCTTTACTCTTCCGGCCGGAACTTCAAATCCCTCCGGCAGATTTTCCAGCTCCTGAAATGCATATCTTACTTTCATAATCTTTTCTATACGATTCCCTATGACATTATGAAAATCTTCCGCATTCTCTCTTTTTATTACAAAAATAACCTCTTCAAATCCTGCAAGATAAGCATCATAAATAGAAAAATCAACAATAATATGTCCATATTCATCTACTGGATCAATCTGTTTCATTCCACCGTAACGGCTTCCCATTCCGGCTGCCATAATTACAAGTACAGGTTTCTTCATATTCTTTATACCTCCTGATTAAACAGCGTACCATTTAATCTCATTTGCCTCTATTTTCAACGCAAAACTGCTTCCATCGCCGCGATAGATAACCGTATTCTGTGGCTCGTAGGTATTATTTACAACACAGAATTTGCCATTTTTTACATATGCATGTACTTCCACATTGAAATTTGTACTAAACCACTGATGTAATAAACTTTCGCCATGTGTACTCCACAAAATGCTTCGATAAAGAATTCTGCTGTTCTCAAAGCTATATGGCAGTCCACTGATATAGACCGAACGGCCCTCGCCAAATTCATGCACAGCCATCTGAACTTCTTTGTCCCTCTGTACCAGAATTTCTGTTCCCTCATACGCAAACATATTCTTCTTGCCCTCTCCGAAGTCAACAGGCTTTGTTGTATCTGCAAGAATAAAGTGATTTTTGTGTTCTTCCCAGTTATACTTATCGTAGTTTAAGGTAAATCCGGTTTCTTTTTCCACACCAATTAAATCGGCAAGCTGCAGATAATGTCCTGATACTGGTGTCCTGCCGGTTCCCCGACACCGATAAATCCACCGCCCCGGTAGACAAATTCACGAATGGCTGCGGAAATAACTGCATTCTCCCAGACTGCCCCGCCGGTGTGTGCCGTATCCCCGTCCCCGACATTGATAATGACATCAATATCCTTTAATATATCCTTATCCTTTAAAATATCATCAAAGGAAATAAATTTCACATCAAACGGTGCGCCGCTTAACGCCTCGATAATTCCCGCATAACTGTAATTCTGTTTCTGATATAAGGCATGGTGTACCATATGGCAGCCCCAGCTGCGGATTTTGCCCCAGCTGTTTAAAACAGCAACCTTCTTCACACAGTACGGTGTTGCTCCTTTTGCATTCTCATACAGTTCACGGAATTCATTGCACACGCTCTCCACATAGTCCAAAAACTCCGGGAAATCTAATGCAAGCTTTAAATATCCGCCATATCCGATACGGTCGATTGGTTTTCTTAAGATGGCACGGCGTGCTGTCACCCAGTTTTCCTTTGCTTCCTTGACAGGATCTCCGCCCTCATGGAAGGTGTCCGGGAAAAAGTATGGAAGGAATCTTCCTTCTGTATATTTTACACCTTCAATATCAGAGATCAGACGAAGTGTACTTCCGTTTCCAACGCTTCCTACCACTGCGTCAAGACCGATCGTTGCAAACTCTTCCATGAATGGTTCTGTTCCGATCCAGTGATCCCCCAAAAACATCATTGCCTCTTTGCCGCATTCATGTGTGATGTCAACCATCTCTTTTGCAAGCTTTGCAACTTCCCTGCGCTGGAATGCCTGAAAATCCTTATATTCTTTACCAGGTACACGGTACTGATTGTTATAATATCCCTGGTCAATGATATATTCCGGGCGGAATTTATAACCCATTTCTTTTTCAAACTGCTCTAAAATATAAGGGCTTACTGACGCGGAATAACCATACCAGTCCACATATTTTTCCCGCTTTAACTCGTCAAACATCAATGTAAACTGATGGAAAAACGTCGTATAGCGGATGACATTGACATATGGATGCTCTGCGCAGAACTTGCGCAGACGCTCCATGGAATATTTATGTGTTTTCGGCTGTCTTACGTCAAATGTAATCTGATGTTCAAAATCCTTCCAGTCATTTGTCACTGCATTATACATATGTACCGGATCCCAGATAATATATGCCAGAAAGCTTACTGTATATTCATGAAACGGTTCTGCCTCATGAATACAGACGCACCCTGACTCCTCATTATATTCCCACTGTTTGGTCGATACCACCTGACCTGTGGAACGGTCAACAACCTCCCACCATCGTTTAATATCATCTCTTGTATTGACCTGCATTAACTCATCCGAAATCCCCTTCATCAGAGGAATTTGCAGTTCGCTTTCAACAGCCGTATAAAATCCACTCATAATATAACACTGCTGCACCTCATCCGGGTTTGCCTTCGCCCACTCATTATCTTTTCTCGTGGTGTAGTAAGTTGCATAAATCTTTGCCCCGGTCTTTGTCAGCTCTTCCGGGAATTCTGTTCCGTCACAATCGCGGATTGCATCTGCACCCCAGCGTTTCATTAACTCAATTGTCTCTGGAACCACATCCAGATTTGTAGGAATTGTGACACGGCCTGTATTTTTCTCACTCATTTTTCTTCCTCACTCTATTTCATCCATATAATTACTTCTTTTCTTCTTTTCTGCAAAAGGGCAATTATAAATCCACAATGCCATTAATAAACAGATAATTCCAATAAGCATAATTCCTAAACCTGTCATTTTTCCTGTCATACCCCATCCAAAAACAGACAGGCTTATTCCGGCAATAAAAAGAGCTGCCATTAAAATTATTCTGCATTTTGTGTGCTTTTTCCAAAATTCCATTTTAATCTCCCTTCTCATCAACCCTTTAAACCACCAACAGTCATTCCCTGTGTCAGTTTATTCTGAACACATATATATAAAATTAATGTAGGAAGCATTACTATTACAAGTCCTGCATACATAATTCCATACTGTGCTGCTGACTGCTGTGCCTGCATCAGATTTAATAATCCTACCGGTAACGTTTTCGGTCCCTTTGCCGAACTCATTAGTGTCATGGAAATGATATATTCATTCCAAAAAGAAAGAAAATTAAACAAGATTACTGTAATAATAGATGGTTTTGCCATTGGGAAAATAATTTTCCACATCGTTGTACTATAACCTGCTCCATCAATATATGCCGCCTCTTCATAATCATGTGCCAATGTTGAAAAATACCCTGACAACAGATAAATTGTAAACGGAAGTGCTGTCGCAGCATATACGATTGCAAGTATGACCAGATTATTTAAAAGAAAACTTTTCCCAATTACTGATTTCAGCCAATTGTCTCCATCTCGCAGCATCAGAAAAATTGGAACAACAATATAATTCACGTTAATAAAAAGACCACCCATAAAAGCCGCATTTAAAGATTTGCTTCCTTTAAATTTAAAACGTGACAAACAGTAAGCTGCCGGCAGTGCAACAATTAAAAGAATTACAAGTGCCAAAGCTGTAACCAATACGGAGTTTAACATGTAATCTCCCATTTTTGCTGTATTCCAGGCATCAATAAAGTTCTGAAAATAAAAACCCTTCGGCAAAGTCCACGGATTTCCATAAAACTCTTTATTTTGCTTAATGGATGCCATAAACACCCATGCCACCGGAATAATAATACTGACTGCAAGCATTATTAAAACTAAATAGATAAAAAATTTATACAACCGTTCCGCAGAATTCGGATTCTTTTTCTCTCTCATATTTTCTCTCCTTAAAACTCCAGTGGTTCACGCTCTGTAACTTTATTTACAAGTGCAGACAATGCAAACGAGAAAATAAATATTACAACACCTATTGCCATACTGTATCCATATAATCCGGCATCCTTCTGTCCATACATATAGCTTAGTGACACTTCAGAAGCTCCGTTTGGGCCACCTGAAGTCATAGCTTTTACAAAAAGAAATGCCATATTAATAGTAGAAATAATAAAAAATGTTAATGTTGTACGAATATTAGTCCAGATCAACGGAATTGTAATCTGAAAAAACTGAACAAGCCTGCCTGCACCATCTAATCCGGCACTTTCATACAGCTTTTCGGCACACTCGCCATAGATGCCATGTACATGACCATATAGTAACCAATCGCCTGCCAGATCATTGCAATAATAAGACTGACGATCACAAGCGATTCACCTTTCCACAAAATCGGGTTCTCCATTTTATGAAACAGTCCGATAATACTGTTTAGCATTCCGTTCTCCGGCTTATAAATTGCAGAAAAAATACCTGCAATTACTACAACCGATAAAATATTGGGAATATAAAAAATAATACGGAAAAAATTCTGTCCCCTGATTTTTTCTCTTGACAGAATGCCTGCAAAAACAAGTGCAAATGCAAAGGTAACTATTGTAACAACAACAATAAGTAAAATCATGTTTTGCATGGATCTTATAAAATTAGTATCCGATATTAATGTTTTAAAATTTTTCAGGCCAACAAATGTTTCATTCGGTGAATATGCACCTTTTTCAAATAACGACATCCGGAATACATTTAAGGTAGGCAATATCATAAACACAAAAAATAAAATTACTGCTGGTGCTATGCATACCGCCAAAAAACCGCTTCGTCCTCTGGCTTTTTTCATACTTTCACGTTCCTTTCAAACAAACCGTACTATTTAAAATTCGGCGGACAAAAATCCTGTCCGCCGACTCATTTTTACCACTATAGCATTAAGGAAAACTAAAAACTCTTATTTCAAATTTGCCCGCATCTGGTCACTTGCCGAAATAATTCCATCAATCCACTCCTGCTCTGTCATATCTCCTGATACCAAAGAGTTTACAGGGTCAAAGAATACAGTACGTACTTCAATACCCGGAATTGCTTCAAATGATGCAAAATTGCCCATGGCTGCCTTTGCTCCATTATCATAGATAGAATAAAACATGACATTATCACCTTCTAATTTATCTGCAATTCCTAATACCGGCTGAATAGCTCCTGCTTTTGCAAAAATTTCACATGCTTTATCACTGTATAAATATGAGATAAATAATTTTGCTGCATCCTGATGTTCTGCACCAGAAGGAATCCATGCCTGCTCAAACCATGTATAACTATAACTGTCTCCTCCCGCTTTTACCGCCGGAAGAGCTGTCATACCCCACTTAAATCCATCTGCACGAGGAGCATCTGCCATTTCACCGACAATCCAGGTTCCATTTGGCATGAAAATTGCCTTATTATCAAGTACTAACTGCTGGTTCTGTGTAAAATCCTGATCATTTGCCTGTGCCGGTGTAATAGGATTTGTGTACTCAGCTAACTTTGCAACAATATCAAAACATGTCTGTGCTTCTGGTGTTTCCCAGATACCTTCTTCATAATTTGTAGCCTTATCAAAGAATTCAGGTCCGCCTGCGGCATACATTAATGCATAGAAAAATGCATCAAAATATCCTGTTGTCGGATATGTAAATAAATAAATTCCCTCTTCTTTTGCTTTATCTCCAAGTTCCCACATTTCATCCCAGGTTGTTGGAACATCCCATCCTTTTTCTTCTAAAAGACCTGCATTATAAAACAGACCACATGGGGAATAAAACATTGGTGCAAGATATGTCTTTCCATCACCATAAGGATTCGTCAATGATGTATCTGTAAATCCTCCTGCAATCTTCTCTGAAACAAGTTTATCTTCTCCCGGAACTTTCATAGATAAGACATCTGTAATGTCAGTAATCATATTTCCCTTAATAAACTGTTCCGTTAACGCAGCTTCACGTCCCGTGGCCAGATGAATAACATCCGGGTATTCGCCTCCCTGCATGGATGGTCCTATTACATCCTCCAATTTTTTATCTGTTGTAAGTTCTACCTGAATTCCGGTTTCTTCTGTAAATGCATCTGTCACTTCCTGCCACATTTGCGAACCATAACCTGTCTCAATCGCAGCTACACTGATTGTTGTTCCAGCATAAGCTGCATATGGATCATCTGATGTTGTCTGTCCAGTTTCTTCTGTCTTGCTGTTATCTGACGCAGAATTCTCCGTTCCTGAATCTGTACCGCACCCTGCAAATAAAGATGCTACCATTACCATACTCATCATTGTACATAAAATTTTTTTCTTCATAGTAACCTCCCATTTTTGTTATTTTTTACTATAAGTTCTTATGTTTCCTTCCCTACATTTGTTATTATATAGTACGCCATCTCTTTTTCCTATCCATATATTGCTCTATATTTTATAATTCTTGCTTTATTTTAAAAATCTTGTTATTTTGTTTTTTTTATTGTATACTAAGTACAACATCGTTCCATTTTGACCAGGAAATCATTGCAATTATAACATGAAAGGACTGTATTTTCCATGAGCAACCGCAAATTTAATCTGGATAATGAGGTACAGCCGGAAATCCATTTCCGCCTGCTTTCCATATCAGCATCCAAATTTGAAAATGACTGGACTTCGTTTCCCCACAGCCATCATTTTACGGAAATCTTCTTTATTAAAGACGGCACCGGACGCATGCTGATTGAAAATGAATCTCTTCCGGTCTCCTCAAACAGCCTTGTCGTGATCGGTGCACAGGTAACACACACAGAGTTTTCCGATCCGGAAAATCCACTGGATTATTATGTGCTCGGGGTGGAAGGATTAAAACTGAATACTGACAAAGAACCGGAATACATTCATGTCCCGGCTTTTGCAAACTCGCCTTTTATCCGCCAGTGTTTTGAAAATATCCTGCGGGAAATGCATAACAAACAGGACCGCTACGCAGAGATCTGCCAGCATTATCTGGATATTTTAATTTTATATTTCTGCCGGAAAGACCATGTATCCTATGAAGTGGTGGATGCGCAGAACAGCAGCCGCGAATGCCACAAGGTAAAACGCTTTATCGAGCACAATTACCAGAGCATGATCTCTCTAGATTCGCTTGCCGAAAACTGCAGTCTCTCAAAATATTACCTTTCACACCGTTTTGCAGAGCTGTACGGGAAATCTCCCATCGCTTACCTGAACGAAGTTCGGCTGGCGTCTGCGCGTGACCTGCTGCTCACAACCAATCACAGCATCGAAGAGATTGCCGGATGTATCGGTTTTTCCTCTACCAGCTATTTTTCGCAGTCCTTCCAGAAAAAATTTCATGAATCGCCACAGCAGTTCCGCAAATCCCACCGTGTCAGGACATGACCATGTTTCATTTTTTACATAAAAAATAATTTTCTAAAAATTTCCCCGAAAGAATATCATATCTTTCGGGGAAAGGAAATGGATTTTTATTCTTCCGTTTCTGGAATCCTGGTGGTACATATATCAGATTATTCAGGGAAACTATGCCTATCAGCCGGATTGGAAAGAGAAAAATGATTTACGGTCTTCTTATAAAAAATTTTATATTGCTGTCCTTATTGGTTTTCCTTTCTCTTTCCCTGAATCTATTCTGTGTTCACTTGATGTTTCGTGGAGGAAAATACAACCCATCTGAAATTTCTGCTTTAAATGTTTTTACAATGTTTTGGACTAACCATCGTGCATATTCTGATCACATGTATTATCTATGGCATTATGGGTATGTTTTGTTGTGCAACATCCTTTTATTTCCGCAACCGAAAAACGGTATATTTTGTAAGTATATTTTTCTGGCTGATTGAAATTTTAAAACCTGGCTCCCTGCTTCGCACCAACTCTATTGCTTTTTTATGCAAATATGCTATTGTAAAATTAAATATATATTCTGGAAAATATTATGTTGCCAATTAACTATTTACACGAAAGGAAAACCATGATTATAGTTATGGTATTCATGATTACTTTCAATAACAACGTATATGCTGCAGAATTAGATAATATGCAACATAACGACCAAGCATATGTGTTAAATTCATTTTCAGGAAATAACTTGGAAAGTATTTCAGTTCAATATGCTTGGAGCGCCGCATTCTCCTTTGAGGAAACACAAACACTCTTAAAACAAACCGGATATCCCCACGGAATAAGAGGTTTGCGATGTTCACTATGCTTCCATTCCTTTAAATAATCCATTATTTTTCTATACATCACTGCACCTCCATGAAATGTTTACTTTTGGCATATCAATTATTCATGTAAAAATCAACGTATTTTTCATTTGTTTTTACACTAAATTGCATGAATTATTTCTAAAATTATACATTATTTAACACGATTCCCCGTATTACGATCAAATAATTAAAAAAGAAACCGGGCATCCACGTTGTAAACATGAACTCCCGGTTCCACTTTTTTAGTTAAAATTTAAATACTGCTACTCCGTAAGGCGGCAGCTTATATCTGATCGAATAATCCCGTCCATCACAAGGCTTCTTTTCTGCCTTGTAAGACAGCGGACGCTTCGTATCTTCTGTGTCGGTTCCACCAAACTGCGGATCTGCACTGTTTAATACCAGCTTATAGGTATGTCTGCCCGGCACACCTACCCGATAATCGTCACGCTCTACTGGTGTGAAACTGATCACGAAGAGCAGGTTATTCTTTCCATCCTTACTCTTTCGCACAAAGCTGAAAATACTGCGTTCATAGTCGTTGGCATTCATCCACTCAAATCCTGCCCAGGTCGTATCCTGCTCGTACAGGCATGGATTCTTACGGTACAAATGAAGCAATGCCTTTACCCAGTCCTGCATATGTTTGTGTTTCGGATCATCGAGCAGATACCAGTCTAACTCGCGCTTCTCGCTCCACTCACGCTCCTGCGCGAATTCCTGTCCCATAAACAACAGCTTCTTGCCGGAATGTCCCATCATGAATGCGTAACCCGCCATAAGGTTTTTAAACTTATCCCCTTCAAGTCCGGGCATCTTGTTGAGCATGGAGCATTTCAGGTGTACGACCTCATCATGGGATAATACCAGAATGTACTTCTCACTCTCATTGTAACTCATGGCAAAGGTCATCTTGTTGTGATTGTCCTTGCGGAAATACGGGTCAAGCTTCATATAGTCAAGGAAATCATGCATCCAGCCCATGTTCCACTTGTAGCTGAAATTAAGTCCGTCATCCTCTACCGTACCCGTTACTTTCGGCCATGCCGTTGATTCCTCTGCAATCATCACAGAACCCGGATTTCTTCCGAGAATCAGCGTATTGATGTGCTTGAAAAACTCAATGGCTTCCAGATTTTTATTTCCACCATAAATATTCGGAACCCACTGTCCATCTTCCTTCCCGTAATCCAGATACAGCATGGATGCAACTGCATCCACACGAAGTCCGTCTACGTGATAATTCTCAATCCACATCAGTGCACTTCCGATCAGGAAGTTCTTGACCTCATTCTTTCCGTAATCAAAGATTTTGGTTCCCCAGTCCGGATGCTCTCCTTTGCGCGGGTCTGCGTATTCATAGGTTGCAGTACCATCAAACTCTGCCAATCCATGTGCATCTTTTGGGAAATGTGCCGGCACCCAGTCAAGGATCACGCCAATCTTGTTCTTATGGCATTCGTTGACCAGATGTGCAAAATCCTCCGGTGTTCCATAACGGGAAGTCGGTGCATAATATCCCGTTACCTGATATCCCCAGGAACCATCATACGGATACTCGGAAATCCCCATCAGCTCAATGTGGGTATACCCCATCTCCTTGACATAAGGAATCAATGTCTTTGCCAGATCGCGGTAGGAATAAAATCCATCATCGTCCCGCCCCGGATGGCGCATCCAGGAACCCGGATGTACCTCATAAATCGCCATCGGCTGTTCATATACTTCTTCTTTGGAAAGTTTCTTTCTTATATCCATCCATGCGGAATCCGACCATGTAAAGTTCGAAATATCCGTGACAATGGAAGCGGTCTCCGGACGGAGCTGTGCATAGTTTGCATAAGGGTCTGCTTTGTACAGCTTTCTTCCATCCTGCGCGATAATCAGGAACTTGTACATACAGCCAATCTGGACGCCCGGTACAAACAGTTCGTATACGCCCATCGTCTCCGGTGTCACACGTTTCATCTCATGGGACGTTTCATTCCAGCCGTTAAATTCCCCAATCACGTATACACGGTCCGCATGCGGTGCCCAGACATCGAAGCATACTCCCTCTTCTCCTTCAATTGTCATTTTGTGAGCACCCATTTTGCGATAAATATCATAATGTGTTGCCTGTCCAAACAGGTAACAATCCATCTCTGTAAAATTACTCATAAATACCCTCCCTGTCTTCTCTTATCTATCTTACTCGAAGTCCTTTTCCGTTAGTACAATTCTGTCATCATCCGTATAACGGCTGGCGGTCAGAATACTGATAGCTTTCTTTAACCCTCCATGTGCCTCCCGATGAATTGCTTCATCCACAATGTCTTTCACCTCTGTCAGGGTTGTAGCCTGATCCAGTCTCTGAATATTGCTGATCCGGTTATACAATGCCAGAACCGCCATATCATCAATTTTGTATCCAAGTTCCCTGGAATAAGAACGTGCAAACGTGACCAGCTCATCATTTGTAAAAATCGGAACGGAGATCTGTTCACTGAATTTTTTGGCAAATGTTTCATTCTGCGCAAATAATCTCTTGATGCCCTTGGATGTGTCTTCCAAAATAACGAAGAGACCACTCTCATCGGCATCCAGCAGATTGGATAATTCCGATACAGTTTTTTTCTCCATATCCCCCGCCTGCTCAATAATCAGGCATCCCCCTGACACCTTATCCAGCAGCCCGCTGACATTTTTCTGGTTTAATGCTTCCGCATGGATCTTTCCAATCTTTCCATCCAAAACCCCGGTCTCCTGCTGCAGGACTTTGATCATGCTGGTGGCAAGTGTTGTTTTTCCACTTCCCTGTCCGCCTTTAATTACGAGATTCCCCCTCGATGCAGTTTCCTTATTTTTCAGATGGGACGAAGCAACTGTCAACGCTTTGCAGAGCTGATCCTCCATGCCCTTCACCGGCATAAAATACGAAAAAATCGCTTTCTGTTCATCGGTCAGTTCTACAAGCGGGATATTCTGTTTTTCCTCTTTTCCCAGATCCACCGGTGTGTCTACCTGTGGGATATGTATGGTTTTTCCTTTCCAGGAAGAGCGATCTGTTTTTCTTCTTACAAAAGCAAACTCTTCTTCCCTCTCCTGTGCAAGTGTTGGTTTCTGTGGCAGATCCTCGATCGGAACCTCCTCAAAATCCTTTTTCTTTGTTTCTGTTTCTGTTTCCATTTCTTCTACACCACGATTCTCATTTAAGTTTTGGTCATCTTCTGTCACATCGGATGTCTCTTCTGCCGGTTTCTGTGCGGCAGCTTCCGTCTTTTTTTTCTGCTGGGAACGTACCATTTCTTCTAAAGATACTCCCTCTGGCCAAAGTTCTTCGCCGTCTGTATCCCTGGCAGGCTGTTCCTCTTTTTTGTTCTCTTCCTCTTCTTCCTTTCGTTCTTTTGGATCATCCGCTTCCGGCGGTGTTTCCCTTTCCGGCGTCTGTGGCGGTGTTTCCATCGTTTCCTCCACAATATCCGCCTTCTCTGCCAGTACCGCATCCAGTTTTGGCAATACTCCTGTCAGGCGGTCCATAATATCGCCTGCCTCCTGCAGTGCACGTGCTTTTGCGGATTCGAGTTTCCGCTTTCTGGCATCTTCTAGTGCAGCTTCCGCAGCCTTGCGCATTTTCTCCCACTCACTCAGCACTTCCTCAATTGTCATCTGGCCTGTAATCTGATGCTCAATCATGTTTTTCTCATTTGTCATCATGCTCATCTGACCATCGGAATCTTCTCCCAACAACTCTTTGAAATTTGTCTTGAGTGAACCATCAATCTCCTCATCTGTCTCAATGTGCCGTGTATTCTGTTCCGGCTGTGCCTCAGGCTTTTCTTCCTCCATCTGCATTTTCAGATAAGGGACATCTTCCACCATACGGTTGATATTGTCCAGCGTATCCGTGACCGTCTCTTTTTCGGTTGCATCCATGATCTGCTGCATACCCTTTGCAATTTCCGCCTGAAGATTGACGGTATTAAACCGTTCTGTGTTTACTTCTACTTTTGGAATTGCGACCGGATCATGCACGGTCTCCCCGGCACGCGCCATCTCCTCCACATCAATGTGTGTCAAACCTGCTCTGTCATCTTTTGCCTGACAAAACGACCGATACTTTTCTTCCTGTGTTTTTGTCAATGGCTGATACAGCATTTTCAGTTCCAATGCACGCTCTACATATGGCCCGTCTCCAAACCAGAGAACCAGCTCATCACATGCATCAATACACTTCTCACTCATCCCTGCTTTGTGATACAGATAAGCAAGCTCATATGCCCACTCTTCCGTGTATTCCTGTTCCTTGAGTTCTTCAAGAATCGGTATCAGTTCTTCATAAGAAGCCCCCTGTGCCTTCTGTATATCATAGCGAAGCACATATTTAAGGGTGTCATGAGGCGCAATCTCCACAAACTCATCGTAATAATCCTGTGCCTCCTGAAAATCTTTCATCTTGACCGCCACTTCCGCAAGACGGTAAATAATCATTCTTCCGATCGGCGAGCGATCATATGCCATCAGCAAAACTTCCCGGCTCTCCTCATAACGCTGTACTTTTTCGTACACTTCCCCAGCTTTTACCAGACCATTTACATTTTTAACCTTATTCCAATTGATGGTATCTGCAATATCTGCTGCCTCATCGTATTTCTCTTCCGCATAGCGGGATTTCATCTGATCAAGCTTCAGATTATATTCGTATTTGTCCAATTGTTATCTCCTTAAAGTATCCCCAAACAGGTCTATCTGTCTATTTTCAAGTATACCATAGGCGGCAATTAGTGTCAAAAAATAATCCGAAAAAAAGAGCTGCACACAAACGCGTACAGCCCTTGAAATTACTGGTTTTTCTTTGTTTCGTCTTTCTTCCCGGAATCTTTTAAAGTTCTCTTTTTCTTTTGTTTTTCCCCGTAATATATGATCGCACCGGTTGCCTCATTCACACCGGCCGCCTCCACATATGCCTCCGTTACGGTTGTAAGATTTTTCTTTCGTATGCTGTGGTTTACCAGTCTGCGGATAATATAGTAAATCATCGCAAACACCGGAACTCCAAGCAGCATTCCCAGGAATCCAAACAGTCCGCCTCCGATCAGAATCGAAAACATTACCCAGAACGCGGATAATCCGGTGGAATCACCTAAAATCTTCGGTCCGATAATATTTCCATCCACCTGCTGCAGAACGATAATAAATATCAGCAGATACAACGCATGCAGCGGACTCTGGATCACAACCAGAAGAAGTGACGGAATCGCACCGATAAACGGTCCAAACACCGGAATGACATTGGTTACTCCAATGATAACCGCAACCAGTATCGTATCCGGAATATGCAGGATCAGACATCCAAAATAACAGATTACTCCGATGATGGCAGAATCTATAATCTTTCCAATGATGAAACCACCAAATACTTCATCTGCCTTGTGGAAAACTTCGATAATAATGTTTCCATGTTTCGGTTTAAAGATCGCATACACAATCTTTTTGCTCTGTCCCACCAGGCTTTCTTTAATGGATAAGACATAAACAACGACAATGATCCCAATGATGAAGTTTAATATGGATTTGACCATCGTGATTACGCCGGAAGTAATCTGCAGCAGATATTGCTGCATCTGTGGCAGCAGATCCTTCGTTGCCCAGTTTTCCACCTGATCCGTCAGTTTTGTCAGCATATCACTGATGGTATCTGTCACTCCATAGGCTCCGAGTTTTCCACTTTTCACCATATGGATCAGGCTCTCCACATTACCAGGCAGTGCTTCCACCAGCCCGGTAACACTTGATACCACCGAAGGAACAATTGCCGCAATCAAAAGTACCAGAATCACCAGAAGAAACAGGATTGCCCCGGCAATGGACAATCCACGTGCCACTTTAGCCGCTGATTTTTCTGATTTCATTTTCTTTTTCAGAAACGGCAGCCAGTGCCGCTCCTGAAATTTCATAACCGGGTTAAGCAGATAAGCAAGTCCCAGTCCGATAATAATCGGCTGCAATGCACCTGTAATCAGATGCCAGGTATCTGCAACCCCCTTGTACCGGAGCACCAGGAAGAAAAATACGGTACAACAGGCAAAGGTGAGAAATACCATCAATCCGATTTTAATCAGAAGAACCGTCTGACGCATGCCATCCTCACTCTGTTTGATCTGTTCCATCTGTTTTTGTTTTTCCACGTCTGTCATACAAGATCTCCTATCCGCGGTAATAATTGATCAGGCAGCCTTTGAGAATAATATCTTTCTCATCCGGTGTCAGTTCTCCCATACGCAGGGTAAATGGCTTTAAAGCACCATCTTTACCACATATGCCTCAAATTCTGTTTTTCCGTCTGCGATCGCCTCACGGATCTTTGGAACAAACAGGTAATCCAGATTGTGGAACGGAAGCTCTCCCTGATCAATAACAAACGGGATCATACCCCAGTTAATCAGGTTGGAACGGTATCTCTTGGTCGCATATTCATTTGCAATGTTTGCCCATCCGCCAAGTACCTTCTGGCAGGAAGCCGCCTGCTCACGCGCAGAACCGTCTCCCGGTTTTACTGCAAAAATCGTACTTCCAAAACCAACGTTTGAGCGGTTGACATCGGAGAACGTTGCACGGATGGTATCCATAACCGGATGAATCTCCGGAAGTGCATCTCCCGGACAGGTATCTGCCTCGACAGCCTTCTGTGCCTTCTGTACTTCCTTGGCACGTCCAACATATTCCGGATCCTTTCTGGAAAGTGCAAACTCTGCCAGTCCCAGTGGGTTGGAACGGAAAGAGGATGTCTCTCCGGAAGGAATCAGCTCGTCCGTTGTGGTCACCGGATCGTGAATCTCGGAAACAACTTTCAGCACAAGATTCTCCGGAAGCGGCTCATAGCCGGCCAGTCCTTGATATTTGGTCCAAACTGAATCTCTACGCCCGGATCTGCCACACCCTTGCTGTCAAATACACGGTTTTCATAAATGGTCTTATCAAAGAAGTATTTCGGCTTGCTGTAGTTTACATCAATATCGGTAGCTGCGGTAAGGAATCCCTTATTTGCAGCGGTTGCAGCGATAGAACGCGCATCCATCAGTGCTACGGAAGCAACCTGTCCGTTCTGTACCTTAGATCCCTCACGATTCGGGAAGTTACGTGTAGAATGACGGATAGAAAATGCATTATTTGCAGGTGTATCTCCGGCACCAAAGCACGGTCCGCAGAATGCAGTCTTGACAATGGCACCTGTCTCTAACAGATTGGCAACAGCACCGTTCTTAACCAATTCCATATAAATCGGAGTGGAAGCCGGGTAAACACTCAGCGTAAACTCGTCCGCTCCAATGGAAGAACCCTTTAAGATATCTGCTGCATCGCAGATATTTTCAAATCCACCACCAGCACATCCGGCAATGATACCCTGATCTACATACAGTCTTCCGTTCTTTACTTTGCTCTTTAAGTCAAGGTCTACTTTTCCATCAAAGCTTACCTGTGCACGCTTCTCACAGTCATCGAGAATATCCATCAGGTTTGCATTTAATTCCTCGATCGTGTATGTATTGCTTGGATGGAACGGCATCGCGATCATTGGCTTAATCTCGCTTAAATCAAGTTCGATAAAGCTGTCATAGTATGCAACTTCTCCCGGATTCAGTTCCTCGAAATCTCCGGTTCTTCCGTGAATCTCATAGAATTCCTTCACCTGGTCATCGGTTCTCCAGATAGAGGACAGACAGGTGGTCTCTGTTGTCATAACATCAACACCGATACGGTAATCAACACTCAGATTGGATACGCCCGGTCCGACAAACTCCATCACTTTATTTTTTACAAATCCGTTGGCAAATACTTCACCGATAATGGCAAGTGCGATATCCTGCGGTCCGACACCCTTCTGCGGGGTACCTGTCAGGTAAATGCCGACAACTCCCGGCATATCAATATCGTAAGTCTTATCCAAAAGCTGCTTTACAAGCTCCGGACCACCTTCTCCAATTGCCATGGTTCCCAGTGCTCCGTAACGGGTATGGGAGTCTGATCCAAGGATCATCTTTCCGCCGCCTGCAAGCATTTCTCTTGCAAACTGGTGAATAACTGCCTGATGAGGAGGAACATAGATTCCGCCGTATTTCTTTGCACATGTCAGTCCAAACATATGGTCATCTTCGTTGATGGTTCCACCGACTGCACACAGACTGTTGTGACAGTTGGTGAGTACATAAGGAATCGGGAACTTCTCAAGACCTGATGCCCTGGCGGTCTGGATGATGCCGACAAATGTAATATCGTGGGAAGTCAGCTTATCAAATTTGATCTGCAGTTTTTCCATGTTGCCGGATGTATTGTGGTTCTTTAAAATTCCATATGCAATGGTTTGTTTCTTTGCATCTTCCGGTGTAACAGTCTTTCCTGTCTTTGCATTGACAGCAGATGCCGCTTCCGGTGAATTAATGACAACATCCCTGCCGTTGACCAGGTATGCGCCGTTCTCGTATAACTTCATAGTTTCCTCCTTGTTTTCGAAATCATGGTTAATGATAATTATATAATAAAATGTATTTTTATGCAACGACTGCAAACGTAATGGATGCCGCAAACAGATCGCCATCTACCAGGATTGCAAACTCACCGCCCATCAACTGTGTAAGATTCTTTGCAATGGACAGTCCAAGACCGCTTCCCTCTGTCGTGCGGGATTCCTCTCCCCTCACAAAACGCTCCGTCAGGTCTTTCCTCGCCGCTCCCTGTTCCGGCAGCGGATTTTTCGAAATATTTTTGATACGGAAAACCGCATTGTTCTCCTCTACTTCCAGATCTACATAAACCCGGGTATTTTCAAGTGCATATTTTGCCGCATTGGTATACAGATTTTCAATTGCACGGTAGAGCTGCCGTCCGTCTGCCCGGATCATCACCGAATTGTGCGGCAGTTTCGTCACAATGGTCAGCCCCCGTGCCTCAAAACGTTCATTGAACTCACCACCCGTCTGGTACAGCAATTCTACCAGATCGATGGTCTGCATATCCAGCTGGATATTTCCGGAACTGATCTTTGATGCTTCGACCAGATCCTCCGTCAGCTGTTTCAGCCGCTGGGATTTTTCATCCAGAACCCGGATATAATTACGTGCATTTTCGTTTTCCAGGTTTTCACGTTTGAGCAGATCCACATAATTGACAATGGAAGTAAGCGGTGTTTTGATATCATGGGAAACATTCGTGATCAGGTCTGCCTTCATCCGTTCATTCCGGATCCGCTCCTGAATGGCTTCGCTCAGCCCTGCACGGATATTATTCACAGAAGCTGCAATGCCTCTTTCCTGTCCGTGAAACTGCTCCACATCCAGTGTCGTATCCAGTGCCCCTGCCGCAATTTTTTCAATTGCATGCTGGATCTCATATCTTTCGCGCGCCTTACGCGTACACAGTCTGGGATTCTGTCCGGAGATAAACACCCGTCTAAGGAAGCTTCCTGCCTGATAGATCAGACTGTATGTCAGAAGGGTATTGTTTTTGACCCGCCGGACAATGCTCATATAAAACAGCAGGAATACAACATCGACCAGATACCCGACTGTTCCGACCGCTACCATCAGTCCGGACAGTTCAAACTGGATGTCATGGAGATTTCTCCCCAAAAAGAGCACAAGATAAATGAATGCCACAAAAAGCACCATCTGGATATCCGTATAAATTTTATCGATCCAGGTCAGGTAAATGGTTGCATCCTCCTCCGACCGGCGCCCTGCAACACCTGTCAGATAGGCAAGAAATACAAAGCTTCCGACCATGCCGATCACCATAAACAGGCTGAGAATCCTCAGCCCTCCGATATGTCTGCGCAGATTGTATCCGATCCCATAGATTCCGCAAAGCATCATAATCAGGAACATCTGATGCATGACAATGCTGCGCCCTTTTTTCCGCTGGAGAATTCTTTCATAGACAGCTACGCCCCCGCTTCGATTTTATAGCCGACACCCCAGACCACTTTCAGATACCGCGGTTCTTTCGGATTGATTTCGATTTTTTCCCGGATATGCCGGATGTGGACAGCAACTGTATTGTCAGCGCCAATTGCTTCTTCATTCCAGATTTCCTCATAAATCTGACTGATGGAAAATACTTTTCCTTTATTTTTCATGAGAAGCAGAAGGATGTTGTATTCGATCGGAGTCAGTTTGACCTCTTCCCCATCTACCGTAACTTTTTTTAATTCATCGTTAATAACCAGACCGCCGGCTTCATAAACGGCATCACCGGAAGGGGTGCTCGAAAGTGTGGTATAACGCCGCAGCTGTGACTTCACACGGGCAACCAGTTCCAGCGGATTAAACGGCTTGGTCACATAATCGTCCGCCCCCACGTTCAGCCCCAGAATCTTATCCGCATCTTCTGTCTTGGCAGACAGGATGATAATGGGAATGCTGCTTGTTTTACGTGCCTGGAATGTCGCACGGATTCCATCCAGTTTCGGCATCATCACATCGATCACCATCAGATCAATTTTCTTTGTGCGAAGCATATCCAGAGCCTGTTCCCCGTCATATGCTTTTACTACCTGGTATCCTTCCTGAATCAGGTAAATCTCAATTGCGTCTACAATTTCCTTGTCATCATCACACACCAGAATCGTCATGCGGATGTCCTCCTATCAGGTTCTTGATCTTGTTCTGAAAGCCGGCGGATTTTTCTTTTTCTTCTGCCGCTTCCTGTTCTTCCTGTTCATCTTTCCACTTAAAATAATCAGCATCCAGATTCACACGCAGTTGTTCTTCCAGCTGCTTTAACTCTTCATCGTCATCTTCTACCGTAACCGGTGCCGGAATCTCCGGCTTCGGCGACAGCTTCTTTGGTTTTTCCACCGGCTTTTCTACTGGTTCTTCCGCAAGGTCTTCTACCGGTTCTTCCGGTACGGAAAGTCCAAGCTTATCCAGATATTCCTGGTTAATCTTAATATCGGTCTGCCGGTTTGCGTAAATTGCTTTTTCTTCCCGCTTCTCCTGCTCGTACTCCGGTCTTCCTTCCATCTTTTCCTTCTCAATCTCGCGGTTTCGCTCCTCGATGATCTTTAAGTACTTTTCGGTATCAACCAGATCCTGCAGCTGTCCTTTGAGTTCGGACTTGTTGGTTCTTAATGTCTTTTCTTCTTTTTCCATCTGTTCTTTAATTTCCTGATAGATGGCACCGACCTTTTTGTCTGCCTCCTGCATGATATCCTGCATACGGTTTAACGTTTCATCCATATACATGACAGATGCCGCATAAATGTCCTCTGCCTTACGGCTTGCATCCCAGATGATCTGATCTCCCTTTTTATGGAAATCGCGCTCTGCCTTGTCACGGCTTCGAATGGTCAGCTCGTATTCATCCATAATCTGATAAATACAGGTATTTAATTCTGCCAGCAGATCAATCACCTGCTGCTTATCTATGATAACTTTACTCGGCTCTTTCGGATACGGCTCACTCTTCGACAGCAAAACGTGAAGACTGCGCAGTACCTTTTCCGTATTGTCCTGTGCTCCCATGTGTCCTGATTCCTTCCATAATAGATAATTCCGTACTTTCTATTATAATCAATCCCCCTATAATACGCAATATTTTAGATTCTTAGGTTTTTCTAAATTTTATTACACAAAACTTTATTTTTTACAGACACAAGGTTATAATAATTTTTTGAAAATGAACCTGTTTAATAAAGGATATATACTATGAATATCGTCAAAACTTACGGAAATTATATTAAAAAATATGCCGGCACCCACCCGGCAGTTTCCCGCAAAATGATTGACATCGGATTACATCTCGAACAGTTCCGGACTGAACATTTTGCAGAAAAAACAATGCCGAAAGCATATCAGAAGCTGAATACGCTCGGCGTAAAAAATACGCTTCATGCGCTGGAATACCCGGAATCCACGGTCTGGTGCAATCTGTTTGCACCCGTGGAAATTTTCCAGTGCTTCGGACTCAGTGCGCTTTCCATGGAATGTCTTTCCTCGTTTCTCTCAGGATTTACGTGTGAAGACTATTTTATCGACCGCGCAGAAAGCCGGGGAATTGCCTCCACGCTCTGTTCCTATCACAAAGATTTTATCGGTGCCGTAGACTCCGGAATTATTTCACCTGCCAGACTCGGTGTGACAACTTCCATGATTTGTGACGGCAATATTAACACATTCCGCTATGTCAGCCGGCACACGGATCTTGACACTTATGTGATCGATGTGCCGGACAGCTGTTCTCCGGAAGCCGTGGAATATGTGACCATGCAGCTGAAAGAACTGATTCAGAAACTGGAAGCACTGACCGGAAAACGTCTGTCCATGGATGACCTGTCGGAAACACTTGCCCGCGAAAACCAGTCGAAAGCTTATTACAAAGAGTTTTTAAAACTGCAGGCAGAGCGCTATTATCCATCGACACTGACTCTGCAGATGTACATGCTTTTTGCCACCCACTTAAACATCGGAACACCGGAAACCCTTGACCTGTTCCGCAGTTTTGCCGAGGATATCAAACAATATCCGAAATATGACGGCACCCGGATTGTGTGGGTACATCTGCTTCCTTTTTATCAGGAAACACTCAAACACTATTTTAACCTGAACAGAGATTACCAGATCCAGTGTACCGAAATGAACCTGGATTACATGGACGAACTGGATACCACCCACCCACTGAAAGCACTTGCCACTAAAATGCTAAACAATCTCTATAACGGTCCATACGAAAAAAAAGCAAATATGCTCGTAAAACTGGCAAAAGAAATGCATGCCGATGGCGTCATTAACTTCTGCCACTGGGGCTGTAAGCAATCTGCCGGCGGAGTATTCCAGCTTCGCGAAACACTCAAGGCCGCGGATATTCCACTGCTCGTTCTGGATGGCGATGCCATGGACCGCCGGAACAGCCATGACGGACAGATCAAAACCCGTCTGGAAGCTTTTCTGGAAATTCTGGATAAAGAGAGGAATTCATCATGTTAGGTTATGTATGTAAATATACCCCCATGGAATTATTTGAAGCCATGGACACGGAAATCACACGTCTGGAACCATCCGTTACGGATTTTAACCACGCGGACACCCTGATGCACGCCAACATCTGTTCCTATACCAAGGCCGTGCTGGAAGATGTGATGGAACATGACTATGAGGGTGTCATTCTGACTACCTGCTGCGACAGCATCCGGCGTCTGTATGACACATTAAAAAGCCAGTTCCCGGATAAATTTTTCTTTTTGCTGGATATTCCCCGCAAATTTAATGATTTCGCAGTAGCACTCTATGAGCGCCAGTTAAAACAAATGCTCACGGAGTACGAGGCTTTCTCCGGAAAAACACTGGATCTGAAACGTTTTGTTTCCATGATGCAGAACAAAGCAGCTCTGAAAAAACAGGAAAACACCCGCATGTCTTCCAGTGCAGTGTCCGAAAAAGGAAACGGACAGAAACTCAATATCGGAATCATGGGTGCCCGATGCAACAATGAAATCCGTCAGCTGCTTGTCGACCGCGGTGCCAATCTGCTGTTTGATTTAACATGCACCGGACTTGCACGTGATTTTTCCATTACAGAGGATCAGGTCCTGCATTCTTATGCTGCCGCGCTGCTAAACCAGATTCCATGCATGCGCATGTTAAAAGCAGCGAACCGTGAACATTTTCTTGACGGTTTTACCGACCGCCTGGATGGAATTATATATCATACCGTCAAATTCTGTGACTCTTATTCTTATGAGTATGCGGATTTCCGCCAGCGGCTGGATCTGCCGATTCTGCTGGTAGAAACCGATTCCACCAGACAATGTGCCGGACAGGTCCGGACCCGTGTGGAAGCCTTTATGGAAGAATTGAAAGTGAAAAAAGGATTGTCCCTGACCGGGGAAAAACAAATGATAAAAAGAAAGGGTGATACTGTGTATACATTAGGAATTGACAGCGGCTCTACCTCTACAAACACCGTAATCTTAGACGAAAACAGACAGATCAAAGCATTTTCAGTTGTCCGCACCGGAGCCAAATCTTCCCAGAGTGCAGATGCCGCACTGGCAGACGTTCTGAAAAAGGCCGGACTTAACCGGGAAGATATTTCCCTGATTGTATCCACCGGTTATGGTCGTGTCAGCATTCCATTTGCGGACAAAAATGTAACCGAAATCAGCTGCCACGGAAAAGGTGCGCATCTTCTCTTCCCGGACGTTCACACGATCCTCGATATCGGCGGTCAGGATAGCAAAGCCATCCGGCTGAATGACAATGGAGAAGTTGCCGATTTTGTCATGAATGATAAATGTGCCGCCGGAACCGGCCGCTTTCTGGAAATGATGGCGCGCTCACTGGAAATCAGTATCGACGAACTTGGCCCGGTATCCCTGCAGTCCAAAGAAAATATTGAAATCAGCAGCATGTGCAGTGTTTTTGCTGAATCGGAAGTTATCTCCCTGATCGCACAGAACAAAGAGATTGCTGATATTGCACATGGAATTCACAAGGCAATTGCCGGGAAAGCAATGTCCCTCCTGAAACGTGTCGGTCTGAATCCGGGATATATGATGACGGGCGGTGTTGCCAAGAATCCGGGTGTCGTCGCCGTGCTGGAGGAGCAGCTTGGAGAAAAACTACATATCTATGAGGAACCAGAGATTGTCGGTGCACTGGGTGCGGCATTGTATGGGCTTGAGGAGATCCTATAAACCAGAAAATAATTTTACAACAACAATCGTAACGTTTGCAGATGGTCAGAAAGTACGTTACCGCGTTCCGGTTTTGCGGGCGAAAAGATACACGGTGGATCGGATTTTTGAAAAACGACTGCTGATTCTGCTTCCGTATCATATCTTACGGTATGAACATTTTTTGAAGCACAATGGAACGAATTCGAAAAAAGTGAAGCATCTGCTGGACGATTTCCGGGAGATCAACCGAAGGTTAGAGTACGCGTCCGAAAAAGAACAAAAGTCACATCTTTATATGGACATGATTGTTTTAATTGAGAAAATCGCAGATATATTATCCCAGAGGATAATGCTATCAGGAAAGGATTGGGTGAGATTATGGGTGGTAAGATTTTGAAGTTACGGTCCGAGGAATTACTGGAACAAGGCGAAGCAGAGGAGAAGCCAGAGGCAGAATCGATGCAATTCAAAATATGATCAAATATAACGTTCCAAAAGAAAAAATTTTACTGGATTACACTTCAGATGAATACGAAGAGGCAGTAAATTCTATGCCAGTAAAAGTATAAACACACACCAAAAGGGGCTCCGAAGAGTCCCTTTTGATGTGTAATGACCATATTTACTTTTACTGTAACAGAGAAAGTACACCCTGGTTAGACTGATTAGCCTGTGCGAGCATAGACTGTCCAGCCTGTGCAAGAATGTTGTTCTTGCTGTAGTTTACCATCTCTTTTGCCATATCTGTATCACGGATACGAGACTCAGCAGAAGATGTATTCTCGGAAATATTATCCAGGTTGTCGATGGTATGCTCTAATCTGTTCTGTACAGCACCGAGTGCGGATCTCTGGGAAGAAACCTTAGAGATTGCATCGGAAATAGCATCGATTGCGTAGGTTGCTGCTGTACCGTTCTTGTCCGTTACGTTTAAGCCCTTGATTCCAAGAAATGTAGAATTCATAGTGTCAATATCTACAGAAATCTTGTTTGTCATATCAGCATCTGCTCCAACATGAAGGCTGAAGCTTAATGTGTTAGCAACTTCTGCTTTACCAACTTTAATATCAAACTTATTAGTTGCATCTGTTAATGTAGCAGCAGCAGTTGTTCCTGCCTTATAAACAGCTGCATTTCCAACAGTATCACCAATCTGATTTGCACTTAACAATTCTGTCTGTGCTTTTACATAAGCCATCTTATCTGTAATCACACTTTGATTTGAAGCCGAAACACCTGCTGTAGCTTCTGCTGCGGACAAAGATGTAAGCTTCTTTCCAGCAGCTTCTACTGTTGCTCCAGCGGCTGCTAATGTTTTTAATCCAGCGGCATCTTTTCCTGCACCAGCTGTCCATGCAACACCTTCTTCATAATATCCAGCTTTTGCGGCTGCAGCAGAAGAATCATCGCCAGCGCCCTTGGCTGCCTGATATTTATATGTTTTACCATTGATCACAATATCAGTATTTTTTGCGGACGCTTTTGTAATTAAGTCATCGGTGTCTGTTTTAGTTGCAGCAATTGTATAATTCTTTCCACCAATACTTACTGCATCTCCTGCCTTTAATTCATCCATAACAAATGTAGCAGTTCCGTCTCCATTATCCGTAAGAGATCCCTTTAACCCTGCGTCATGTGCGTTTAAATTAATCTGTTTTGTACCGTCATCACCCTTTAACAGGTAAATCTCATTGAATTTGGTTGTCTCAGCAACACGGTCGATCTCTGTATTTAACTGGTCGATCTCATCCTGGATCGCCTTACGGTCTGTATCCTTGGAGTTTGTACCGTTAGAAGCCTGAACTGCGAGCTCATTCATACGCTGTAACATGCTGTGAACTTCTGTTAAAGCACCTTCAGCGGTCTGTACAGAAGATACACCGTCCTGTGCATTGGAAGAAGCCTTGTCCAGTCCGCGGATCTGCTTTCTCATCTTCTCGGAAATGGTAAGTCCTGCTGCGTCATCTGCTGCACGGTTGATTTTGTAACCGGAAGATAACTTCTCGGTTGACTTAGCCTGTGCGCCGGATGTGATACCAAGCATTCTGTTTGCGTTTGCTGCCTGCATGTTGTGTTGTACTACCATACTCATAATAGAATCCTCCTTGAACTCCCGCTTTGCGGGGTATTATGTTTTTTCCTCTGGAAATCCTTTTCCTAAGGTGTTCTTATTGCGTCACTTTGCAGTAACGCGTCACAAGCATCTTTTGATGCTTTGCGACCTTGTATCAAATAAGCGAAGCGTCCCGGGTGTGCCCCGCCTATTACCAGAATTTAAAACAGATCAGGAGTTAAATTTATCTTTCAAACTCTCTGCATCTTTCTTTGCCTCTGCCTTCATCCTCTCGTTCCACAAGATTCTCTTAATTTCCTGCTGTGCCTCCTTGGAAATACCCGGCTCTGCATAATAGGTTTCCTTCTTACGTGCCGGATTTTCTTCCGTGGTGCTTCTGGCAATATTAAGTTCCCTCGGAGCATCAATGAGCAGCCTTGCGTGATTACCCGAACCACCGACATAGACCACACGGATGTCATCCCCGATATTTACGTATTGTCCCTGTTTCAATGAAAGTTTCAGCATTTTTACCTCCATGTATGCAAAACCTTTTTGCTACGTTTTGTATCTTTTATATCGTCTGTTCGCTACTGTTTGTTAACCTCCATTTTTTATAATTGCTACATTTTGTAACTTTCTAACAAAAAAGAAAATTTAATTTTTCCCTAAAACACTATGTTATTGTGCATCTTTTCTATACGTATGCAACATTTTGTATCAAATTCCACATATTTTTCCAATTGTTTGTTTAACATATGTATACCTATTTGCCACAATTCGTGGCGCAACATAGGGAAAGAAAAAATATATTAATTTTAGAAAAGGTGGTATACAATTTATGAAAGGAAAACTTCTTCCACAAAAACTGAAAGAACTTCGACAAGTAAATAATTACACACAAGATTATGTTGCTGCAGTGCTTGGAGTAGTACGACAAACGTACAGCCATTATGAAACCGGTAAACGTACACCAGATGCAGAAACACTATATAAATTGGCGGGTCTATACAACATTTCGATTGACGATCTCATGCATCTGACCGTTGATATTGACCGTGAAGTTTCCTATGATGCACCGGTTCCTTCCCAGTCCAGCGAAGACTTATCTGAGTTTCTTGAATTTTTTAATGATCCCGCGAATAAAAAAAAGTACATGTTTCATACGAATCTGGAAAAAGAATTGCTTTTTTATTTTAATAAGATATCCGAAGAGGATAAGAAAGAAATTATTGAATTTACAAAAATTAAGGCCCGCAAGCCTTTATAACAGAAAAATTGCTTCTCCAGATACTGTTTTTTAATGGTATCTAAAGAAGCAATTTTTAATACTATGGAAATTACAATTTCACTACATGCACTTTATTCCGGCTTCCGCAAGCCCCTTGTATTCTTTTCCACAAGCTTACGTGTCACCATCATCTGATGTCCACAGCCAGTGCATTTCAGGCGGAAATCCGCGCCCACGCGCAAAATCTCCCATTCATGGCTGCCACACGGATGTGGCTTTTTTAATTTCACAATATCTCCCACTTCATACTGGTACTGATTCATAGCTGGTCTCCTTCTTTTTCTCCCCTTACAGACAATTGTAAAACCCGCGACGGCAGGAACCGGAGTATGTTTTGCAATTGTCTATTATTTTTTCTGGCTAACACTTGATCTGTGAAAAGACATTTCCAAGTCCATCCTGGATAAGAAGATCCGCACGCGCATCCATTGGAGTTGCACTCTTATTAATCAAAACAAGCTTATTTCCCCTATAATAATCAATCAGGCCGGCTGCCGGATATACGGCAAGCGAAGTTCCTCCCACAATCAGCATATCCGCATGGCTGATATAAAATACCGCATCCTGCAGTGTTTTCTGGTTCAGCCCTTCTTCATAAAGAACTACGTCAGGCTTCACCGGACCACCACAGACAGGACAGACCGGAACTCCTTCCGAGTGGAGAATATCTTCCGCGCTGACAAACTGTCCACAGCGTTCGCAGTAATTGCGCAATACGCTTCCGTGCAATTCCATGACGTTTTTACTCCCGGCTTTCTGATGCAGGCCATCGATATTCTGGGTCACGACCCCTTTCAGTTTTCCTGCTTTTTCCAGCTCTGCCAGTTTGAAATGAGTGATATTTGGCTGTGCATCCAGACAGAGCATTTTGTTCCGGTAAAACCGGTAGAACTCTTCCGGATTCTGCCGGTAAAAACTATGGCTTAAAATAGTCTCCGGCGGATACTTATACTGTTGATTATATAAACCATCCACACTACGGAAATCCGGGATTCCGCTCTCGGTCGATACCCCTGCTCCACCAAAAAATACAATGTTGCCCGATTCCTCCACCCATTGCAAAAACTGTTCCGTTGCTTCCATTTTTTCTCCTTTCTCCGCAAACAGGGAAAAAAGAGGCTGTCACTGTGTGACAACCCCTGTCTGATTTCCTGTGCTATATGGCAAATTGATATTTTTAATATTCTTATAATAAGGATGCCAGTTGCTACTATACAGCCTCTGTATTATAAAATACATCTTTCTTCATCTCTCCGGCAATTTGCTTTGCATTCTCCAGATCATCCAATATCTGGTATGCCGGTGTTGTTGCGTCTTTTAAATTCTCCCGGAGTTCTTCCAGTCTCTGCGCATCCTGTTGCTGCTGCTCACACTGCTGCTGGATATGGTTCGCCTGATTTGCCATCTCATCCATGGAACTTGAAATCTCTTCGCTGACAGCTGCCAGGGAACTGATGGAATCGGAAATCTTTCCCACACTCTTCTGGTTCGCATCATTGATCTCCCATGCAGAATTAATCTTCTCGCTCATATCCCCAAGTGCCTCCACCGCGGTGTTTGCACTGTCTGAACTCTTTGCGGATGCTTCTTTGATACGCTCCACGAACTCACTCATGTTGGCTGTCATGTTCTGGGTCTGTTCTGCAAGTTTACGGATCTCTTCCGCAACTACTGCAAATCCTTTTCCGGCTTCTCCTGCACGGGCTGCCTCGATGGATGCATTCAGTGCCAGCAGATTGGTCTGGCTGGAAATGGAATTGATCCCTTCAATGACTTCATTCATATTACTGATAATGTCAAAAAGCTTCTCCATATTCTGTTTCATGGTACTTGATTCACTGATCGTCTTATCGGACAGATCGCGGATAGCCGTCAGCTCCTGCTGTCCCTCTTCGATGTTTTTGTAAATCGCTGCAGATTCTTCCGATGCAGACAATATCGTATTGGTCAGTTCCTCATGCTGGTTGGAAACCTCCCCTGCCACACGCGAACTTTCTGACGCAGACTTCGTAGCGTCCTCCGATGCCTGTGCGATCTCCTGTGAAACAGATTCCATCTTGGAATTATAATCTTTTAAGGCATCCACAACCTCTGCGATCTGTAACGATGCGGATGCATTCTTTGCCAGGATCTGACCGAACTGGCTGCGTCCGTTCACCAGACGGGTATACAGCTGCTGTATCTCCGGATCTTTTGAATAATCTACATTTTTCAATTCCAGAACGGCCTGCAGACCGGCTCTGTCTGTCTTTTTTCCAAATGCCATATTATATACTTCCTCTCTGTTGTAACATACAAATCTCTGTATCTTATGCCTTTTATTCTGAACTAAAATATGTTTAAAGTCAACATATTTCTATCATAATCCGGATATTTTTTGACAATTTTGCTGCTACACACAGGTTGCCATGCGAACAATAACACTATTCTTACAACTTCAGGTTTTCCACACAAGAAATACACTTGCCACAATTCCGGCAGTGGTTGCAAAAAAGGCTCCCGGAAGTGTATATCTTGTCTTTTTTACTTTTACCGACATAAAATAAACCGACATGGTATAAAAAATGGTCTCTGTGCTGCTGAGCATAACCGATGCCGCACGTCCCAGCATCGAATCTGCACCATGTGTTTTGTAGATATCCAGTAAAAGTCCCGTTGCTGCAGAGGAAGAAAACATTTTTACCACAGCAACCGGGATCAGCTCGGTCGGAAATCCTGTCGCCGCCATTAATTTTCCAAGCCACCCGGAAATAAAATCCAAAAAACCCGAAGCCCGCAAAATACCTACTGCTGCCATCAGTCCGATTAGTGTCGGCATAATCTCCACTGCTGTGCGGATTCCGCTTTTTGCCCCTTCCAGGAAATCCTCATATACATGCTGCCGGTGCATCAGGCCATTTCCCACAATGAGCAATACCAGAATCGGAATGACTGCCTCGGATAAGTACAGAATCAAATTCATTTTTCCACCCTCCCAAATGCCTGCCGGAGCTTGATGAAAATGACAGCTGCCAACGTGGAAATACTAGTGGCAATGATGGCCGGTCCTACAATTGCAGCCGGACTTACGGCTCCATACTGGCTGCGATATGCAATGATATTCACAGGTATCAGCTGCAGGGAAGAAATATTAATGATAAGAAAATCACACATCGCGTCTGTCGCCTGATTTGACATTTTCTGCAGCCGCTTTAACTCTTTCATGGCAGAAATCCCTGCCGGGGTTGCCGCCCAGCCCAGCCCCAGAAAATTGGACACCATATTCGTTGCCATATATCTGCCTGCTACGGAATTTTCCGGAACTGACGGAAACAAAAAACGTAGTATCGGTCCCATTGCAGATGCCGCACGGTTTACCATCCCCCCTTTTTCCGCAATCTTCATAAGTCCTACCCAGAATGCCATGGCACCTGTCATTGTCAGGCAAAGGCTTACCGCTTCCTTTGCCGAAGCAAGTGCCTGGTCGGTCACTGCTCCAAGATTTCCAGTCATTGCAGCATACACCACCCCGACAAGAATCATTCCACCCCATAAATAGTTCATCCGCGCCTCCTGTTTGCGTTCTTAAATCATTGTATGGGCTTTGCTTTTTTCATATTCCTTTTGCAATTACCGGATAAACCCAAAAGGGAAGGCATAGCCCAGGCTTTCCCCGCATAAATTTTCTTAAGTTTTCTTACAGGAGTTTCTGGTATGAAACATCTTTTGAAAAAACACCGGATGCTTTCCGTGGGTATTTTTCTGGCTGCGGTTCTCTCCATTATTTATGCAGCCATCCTCTCCCCTGCCGGAAAAAGTACCGGTTCCTTTTCTGACTTTTGTACCACGCTTTTTCGCGAAGAGATGAAATCCAACACCATGAATCTGCACTTTACGCTAAAAGATCCAAAAGCTGCCGGCATTGACTCTTATGAGATCACGCTTGGCAGTCTGTCCGGTGACAGTCCTCATAACCAGGCCAGACAGCTCAAAAAACTTTCGGAAGAACTCAAAAAATATTCTCACCGCTCTCTCAAAGGAAAAGACCGCTTGACCTGCCGGCTGCTTTCCGATTATATTTCACGCCAGCAGAACCTTGCTGCCTATCCCTATTACGATGAACCTCTGACCCCTTCCGGTGGTGTCACCTCACAGCTGCCTGTGCTTCTGGCAGAGTATACTTTCCGCAATCCCAGAGATATTAAAGATTATCTCGGACTGTTGTCGCAGATGGATACTTATTTTTTAGGGATTTTAGATTATGAACAAAAGAAAGCCGATGCAGGACTTTTCATGTCCGATGAAGCATGCGTAAAAGTCATTGAAGGGTGTGAAGTTTTCACCGAACATCCCGATGACAATTTTCTGATCGATACGTTTTCCAATCGGTTAAATGCCATGGATGGACTTACGGATACCCAAAAGAATGCTTATTTGAAGCAACATTCCAAAGTTCTGAGTGATCATGTCATTCCGGCTTACCGCCAGATGATCAAAGGACTTACCATGCTGCTGGGACGGGGACATAACAACTGGGGGCTTTGTAACTTCCCTGAAGGAAAAGCCTATTACGAGGCGGTCGTGTCTGCAGATACGGGCTGTGATGACAGCGTGGAAGATCTGTTTTCCCAGATTACCAAAGCCCGGCGGGAAGATCTCACGTTCTGTCAGAATCTTTTGGAAAAAAATCCGAAACTTGCTTCCCAGTCTCCGAAACCCGATGCTGCCTTGAAAGAGGAAAATGCCATGCTTTCCCGGCTGCAAAAAGAAATCCTTACTGACTTCCCGGCACCACCACAGACAGAAGTGGAAATCTGCCACGTTGATCCGGCACTCAGTGAGTACTTGCTCCCGCCTTTTATATTACGGCTCCGATTGATGATATTTCACATAACCGGATCTACATAAACGATGCTAAAAATAATACGGATATCTATTACTTTACAACGCTTGCGCATGAAGGATATCCCGGTCATCTGTACCAGACCATCTGCACCTCCTCCTATGGTGCTCCGGAAGTCCTCTCCCTCCTCAACTATCCGGGTTACACCGAAGGCTGGGCAACCTACACGGAAATGCAGTCTTTCTATTATGCCGGACTTAACCCGGATCTTGCCTCCCTGTTACAGCACAACCAGGCTGCAACACTCAGTCTCTATGCCACAGCGGATATCGGGATTCATTATTTTGGATGGGAAAAAGAAAAAACCGCCGCATTCTGGAGCGAATACGGCGTAGATGATACTGCCACGGTAAACAAAATCACGGATCTGATCCTCGAAGAACCGGGAAACTACCTAAAATATTATGTTGGCTATCTGAAATTCCGCCAGATGCGTGAACAGCTTGCGCTCGAAAACAAAAGCTTTTCGGTGTCTGCATTTCACGAAGCAATCCTTCGCACCGGTCCTTCGCCTTTTTCCGTTCTCGAAGAAACCGTGCGGGATCAGTTAAAATAAAGTCCATTGATCTTTTTTATTTTAACAGTGCCTGATAGATATCGCGCTTGCTGACCCCACGGTCTTTTGCAACACGTTTCATGGCTTCCTTGCGGTCAATCCCCTGGGACTCGTAATGCGCCATGTGTTCCTCCAGGGAAAGTGCTTCCCATCCGGCCTGTTCCTCCTTTTTCATCTCTTCGCGGGAACGGCCGGCAATGATAAGCACATACTCCCCACGTGGCTCATTGACTTCATAATAGGATAGACTGTCTGCCAGTGTCATCTGCAGTTTTTCCTCGTGACGCTTGGTCAGTTCCCGGCAGATGGTAAGTCTGCGTTCCCCGCCGAGGGTATCCGAAAGTTCCTGCAAAGTGCGCACAAGGTGGTGTGGTGCTTCGTAGATAATAATCGTACGTGTCTCTGTTTTTAACTCCTCAAGTACCGCCTGATGCTCTTTCTTATCTTTCGGGAGAAAAGCCTCGAATGCAAACCGGCGTGTCGGAAGTCCTGACATGGTCAGTGCTGTAATGCAGGCGGCTGCGCCCGGCAGCGAAGTGACCGGAATGCCTTCTTCATAGCAGATGCGCACAATATCCTCCCCCGGATCGGAAATGCCCGGTGTCCCTGCATCTGTAATTAATGCAATGTTTTTACCCTCACGCATTTTTGCGACAAGCTGGTAGGCCTTATCGATTTTGTTGTATTCGTGATAGCTGGTCATCGGTGTCTTAATCTCGAAATGGTTGAGCAGCCGGATGGAGTTTCTCGTATCCTCTGCTGCGATCAGATCCACTTCCTTGAGTGTCCGCAGTACACGGTATGTAATATCCTCAAGATTGCCGATCGGGGTGGCACACAGATAGAGTGTGCCGGTTTTATGTTGTTCCATGGGAGTTCCTTCCTCTTCGTTTCTATACAGGCGATTGCGAAACAGGTACGAACGTTATGCGCTGCACCGGTTTCGCAATTGCCTGTATTTAAGAATAGGATGAAACTATCATACTTGTCAAGTCGCAAAATTATAACTGACTCCGCACCGCACACCGGGCAATGCAATCATTAATCGAATACTCCCTTTCCCATTGAAAAATATCGTGCTAAAATATATCTGGAAGTAAGAAAAGAGGATTTCATTTATGCACGATAACACACAGCATTTATATAACAATTTGGACTTACGAAAGCTGCTGATCCCGATTATTGTGGAACAACTGCTTTCTTCTTTAATGGGGACCGCCGATACCATGATGGTCAGCAATGTCGGCTCTGCCGCAATTTCTGCCGTTTCCCTGGTGGATTCCATCAATATTCTTGTCATTCAGGCACTGTCTGCCTTATCTGCCGGGGGCGCGATCCTGTGCTCCCAGTATCTCGGCAGCCAGAACAAAAAAGATGCCAACCGTTCTGCTCGGCAGGTTTTGTTTGTCATGGTCATTCTGTCTGTAACTTTATCCGTTTTCTGTCTGATATTCCGTGATCCGCTGCTTCATGTAATCTTTGGAAAAGTAGAACGCGATGTCATGACCAATTCCCGGATTTATTTCTTCTTTACTCTGTTATCGTTTCCGTTTATCGGACTGTACGATGCCGGTGCTTCGATTATGCGCTCCCAGAACAACAGCCGCAATCCGATGATCATCTCGGTTATTTCCAATTTTATGAACATTGGCGGAAATGCGATTTTGATCTTTGTACTTGGCATGGGCGTCGAAGGTGCGGCGATATCCACTCTGGTATCACGTATTTTCTGTGCCATCGTCGTTATCTGGCAGCTGCGCAATGACAATGCCCCGATCTGTATCCGCAATTATTTTTCCATCCGCCCCGACTGGTATCTGATTAAAAAAATTCTGTTTATCGGAATTCCGTCCGGTATTGAAAACAGTATGTTTCAGTTCGGTAAACTTGCCATCCAGTCTACGGTTTCCACACTTGGAACCGTAGCGATTGCCGCGCAGGCAATGACCAATATTCTGGAAAACTTAAACGGTATTGCTGCCATAGGTATCGGAATCGGACTGATGACCGTGGTCGGTCAGTGCCTGGGTGCAGGGCGCAAAGATGAGGCCATCTATTATATTAAGAAATTGTCCTGGCTGTCAGAGGCAGTCATCATCGCAAGCTGCCTGCTCGTTTTTGCACTGACCAAACCGATTACCATGCTTGCCGGAATGGAACCTGCCAGCGCAAAACTGTGCTTTTTCATGATAAGCTTCATCACGATCGTAAAGCCAGTTTCCTGGGTACTTTCCTTTATCCCACCCTATGGCATGCGCGCTGCAGGTGACGTAAAATTCTCCATGATTACCTCCTGCTGCACCATGTGGCTGTGCCGGGTAAGCCTGTGCATTTATCTCTGCCGGGTATGGGGATTCGGTCCGATTGCTGTCTGGATCGGTATGTTTTCCGACTGGACGCTGCGCGCGATCATTTTCTCCATCCGTTTCCACTCCCGAAAATGGTTAAATCATCGCGTCATTGAAAAATGATGATATTCCGTTTTGTGATCTTCCTTTGCATATAGATCCAAAATATAATATAATGCCCAGTCCTGATCATTTGCCCATGGATCATAATATTCAGCCTGCTTTCCATTAATGGTCTTCGGATATACCATTGCACAGGAACCAAATCCTTCTTCATCGAACAAATTCAGGCATCCACGTATAGACGCTTCCCCTTTTTCGTCTATTTCCGTGTCTTTTAAGATCTTTGCATATGTTTTGTATACCTGGCCTGTCAGTACACTCCAGTAATGAGGGAAAGTATCTCCTAACATTCTTCTTTTTCCAAACCAATAGCCATCCCAATGTCTGATCGCAGTCTCAAACAAATAATAATCCGGCTGCCTTCCATTAAATAAAGACAATATTTCCATTTGTTTTTCCACCGCCTTCAAATATTTTTCGTTTCCAAATATCTTATATGCCTGTAATAAAATATTTGCTGCCGGTGCTACAATACTTTGCTCATAGTTGACTTCAGATGGAGGGTAATTGATTCCCATCTGGCAGATATTTTCCGCATGTTCCCGGAATAAATTTTTTAATTTTTCAATGTCACACCCCCATCTTTCGTTTTCGGAATCCGATTTTTCAATTTCCTCTAACACTTCCGCTATCTGAATTCCTATCGGATAAAATTTTTGTCCGCCTTCCTGATAAAATTTAAGATATGTTTTAACTGCATCCTCCAGATAAACCGGATTTACGCTCCATTTATATACCTCTGTCTGCAAGGTAGCAGCCCATGCATAATTATATAATCTGTGCCAGTCATTATTTCTTTGCATGTCATTATATACTGTGCCTGAATTTCTGTCATATAATTCACGATAAAAATAATCCAGATATTTTTTCAGGCTTTCTTCTAATAACGGATCATCATCCAACTGTAAATACCGGGCAATAAGCACCGCCATTCCCATGCGCTCACGTCCTCCATTATGATCATGAACTAAATGACTGTAATATTGACGATCGCTCTCTTTATCATAAATTAGATAGCATCCATCCAATGCATCCCCTTTTTTATGATACTGCTGTTTTTCCGCAATAAAATGACATCTTTTCTTCAACAACTGTTTTACAGATGAAACTACATAAAATCGTGCTTTTAAAGTTTTGTTTCCTGTTTGCACCGCAATATTCTGTTCTCCGGTTTCTTCTGCCGTATATTCACACAAAATTGATATTCCATCTGCCTGTTTTTCACAGGAAAACGGGATCTCTTTTTCATTTACCACTACGGAAATTTTATTTTCTTCAATCGGTTGTCCGTATTCAACTGTAAATTTTACTGTTTCCCCTTTATACCATGTACACTGCTTTGTATCCAGAAACGGAATCACTTTTCTCTGCAAAATTTTATCTTTAAATTCCTCCCTGGACTGAAACCAGAATAATTCCCAACTGATTTTCCCGGTTTCTCCCGGATTAAGTTTATCAATATCCGGATGTATGATAAAGTCACCACGGTCATTACTCAAATTTTCTTCATTACGCTGTATGCTATAGCCATTTAAAGCTCCCTCCAGCATCATCAGTCCCAAATGTGGCGGTTTTCCCCCCATACGCAATGCCATCACATACGCAGCATCTCCATTACAATACAAATGTGTATGGCATCTTTGTTTCAGACTGGTCGCTGCATCCTCATAGCTGTCATTAAATGTGGCATAAATTCCTATATCTGTATTTTGAAAAAACACAGGAAATGCAGTTTCATTCGTAAATTTGTACTCTTCGTTCAGATTCCCTTCCTCTGTAACAGTTCTTGTAACCTGAACTTTAATCCCTTCCGGCACAATTACAGTTCCCCATGCATGATCTCCTTCTATCCAGTTCATTTGATACGGATCATTTTTATTGCTGAGAAATATAAGCGTTCCATCTGAATTTTCTTTTATCAAAAACATATTATTTTTCATATGTACACCTCTGACTTAATTCTTATTATCCTTTCACAGATCCACTCATAACACCACCGATAATATATCTCTGCATAAACAGATAAAAAATCAACAATGGTAATGCCCCAAGAACAAGCATCTGGAATAAACTTGTCCAGTCTGTTGAAAACTGTCCGATATTTCTGTAGATTTCCTGTAATAAAACATCTTTTTCTCTTACCTGCAGGAAATATAACGGTCCCATGAAATCATTCCAAATTGTCAGGGAATTCAGTATTGTTACCGTTGCCACAATCGGTTTTAAAAGAGGAAATGTTATTTTCCAAAAAATACGAAAAGTTCCTGCGCCATCAATTTTTGCTGCTTCTTCCAGTTCTTCCGGAATCGTTGCAACAAAACTCCGGAACATAAATGTGGCAAATGGTATATTACATGCTATGTTAATAAAAATTACAGATGCCAGATGATTCATTAAACCAAGACTTCTTATCAATTTATATAATCCCAGAATTGACATCTGGTACGGAAATAACATTCCTGATAAAATCAATACAAAAACAATTTTTGAAATCTTTAACTCTCTTTTTCTGTGAAGCACATATCCCAGCATAGAAGACGTTATTATAATTCCGATAACAGAACACGCTGTAATGATAAATGTATTAAAAAAAGCTCTCGGAAACTGCATTTTTTCAAACGCTTCTTTATATCCGCTAAAACTGAAATGCATGGTAAACCCATTGGTGATGCAGTCGCTTCTGCCGGTGTCTTAAATGTTGTTACCAGCAAATAATAAATGGGAATAATCACAATACATCCCAATACTACCAGTACTATATATTTTAACCATGTCTGATGTGCTGTCCTTTTTTTCATTGTCCCAATCTCCTTTCCCATTTTCCAAACAAACCAAGCAAAACAGCAGATAATAACATGCTGACAACCAGAAAGATAATTCCAAATGCGGAGGCATACCCATAATTACCATCAGAGAATCTTGAAAACATCATTAATAATATGGTATCTGTTTTATGTGCCGGTCCACCATTTGTCATTGCCAAAACTACATCAAAGACTTTTAATCCGGAAATCATTCCTGTTACAAGGTTAATCTTTATTGCCGGAGCCAGCCCCGGAATCGTTATATGCCAGAATTTTCTTAATGTATTCGCACCATCTATAGATGCAGCTTCATACAGGTCTTCACTGATGCTCTGCAGATTTCCCAGATAAATGACCATAGACCATCCAAACCACTGCCATACCTGCGTAAAGATGATACTTCCAAGAGCCAGCTTTCCGCTGCCCAGAAAGTTTACTGATTGCAGTCCAATTCCCCGGAGCAGCTGATTTACAAATCCGAAATCACTTGCCGATAAAATGTATTTCCATAAATATCCCACAACAAGCGTACTCAGTACCGCCGGGCAGAAAAATAACGCTCTGAAAAAATTTCTTCCTTTAAATTTCGTATTAAGTACAACAGCAATCGGTAATGAAATGATATTCTGTAACAATACCGTAAAAAATGCATATATCAATGAATTTTTTATGCCCTGAAAAACGGATGCATCGAAAAAATTTTTTTATAGTTTCAAATCCAGCAAATGTAATATCCGGAGAAAAATTTGTCCAGTTATAAAAACTATACCGAATTGTAAAAAACAGTGGCAGAATAAAAAATGTAACAAACACAATGACTGCCGGAAGTCCCATAATAAGATATGGAGATTCCTTTTTGATATTAATCTTATTTTTCAGCATTTTCTTCCTCCCAAATAAGCAGCCCTGCCTGTTATTGATCTACTTTTTCGTTACAGACAGGGCTTTTCCTTAATTTGAATCAATCCTTTTCATACTTTTCTATTGATAACGAATAGAATCTGCTTTACTGTCCAGATTGCTCAGGAAATCATCAATTGAACTTTCTCCGGATACGAGTCCCTGGATTTGGGAATTGATTTCATCAATCAGTGTCTGAGATGGCATATTTACGCTCCATCGATCCCAACAGCAGGCAATTCTTCCACTTTTAAGCACATCTTCCACATTTGCATATTCTTCCGGAAGTCCGGTTTTCACACCTTCTTTGTAAGTACTTCCACCAGGATTTGCATCAACAAATGCCTGTTGCACTTCTGTGCTGGCTAATGCCTCCAATACTTTTTCTGCCCCCTCTTCATTCTTCGTATTAGAATTAATTCCCCAGCTTGCAGCCGGTCCTCCAATCAGATACTCGGCTTCTTCTCCATCACCTAAAAATGGCATAACTCCAAAATTAATTTCTACCTTTTTGAAAATGTCATAATCCCATGGTCCGGTAATAAACATTGCTGCCTTTCCATTTGAAAATTCATTTCTTGCCTGTTCCGATGAAATTCCCACCATATCGGATGTAATGTATCCATCATCTACCATTTTCATCCAACTTTCCACGTAAGGATTCAAAACTCCGCTCATCTTTTCTTTTCCTTCGGCAAAGTTTACATCAAACGTTTTTCCTTCTTCCGTCACCTCATAAAAATTGCTCTCAAGGAATCCGGTGAACGCATGCAATCCATTATCTCCATCTGCCAGTCCCATTGCAATTGGCTTTATTCCTTCACCTTTCAGCTTGTCGCATGCTTCAAGAAATTCATCATATGTAGTCGGAACCTCTTTAATGCCTGCCTTTTCAAAAAGATCTTTATTGTAAAAAATACCAGCAAACCATCCATAACATGGAACTCCGTAATTTTTTCCGTCAATTGTGCAAAGTGCCAGTCCTTCGTCACTAAATCCGTCTGTAATCCCCGTATCTGTAATATCCTTTACATTCCCTGCTTTAATTCTTGCCGGAAAATTTGCTCCATCCGCAATAATATCTGGTCCTTCCCCTGCAGCAAGCTGTGTACTGAGTACGTTATTATAATCTGAATTTGTGACATAGGTATAATCAATTTTGTACTCCCCACCTAATTTCTTTTCGATTGCATCAATAACATCATCCATCTGATCCTCAGAATACCACGACATCATGGTCACAGTTTTTGCATCACCAGAAGATTGATTCCCCTGACTGTCTGCCGATTTTTCATCTCCACATCCCGCAAATAATGTTACAGCCATTGCCGCCGTCAATAAAATACTGATTACTTTTTTTCTCATGTTTTCCTTCCTCCTGCGATTGTTTTTCTGTTTCTGTTTCCTTTGATACCTATATTGTATGCAAACTCCGGCTTCAATTCTATCCAACATTTTTTAGATAAATATCAAATTTTTAATACCCTCCGGTTTTTCAATATTCTGTAATATAAAAAGACTGTATGAATAAAGCATCTTCATACAGTCTTTTCTTATAATAATATGTTTTTTTCCAGTTCTTTTCTGCTTAACATGATACGTGATGTTGTGCCCTTCTCATCTGCAAATATCTGTAACCCGCATTTTTCTCCATACATCAATTGAATACGCCGGTTCACATTATTGGTTCCATATCCATATTCTTCCGGCGACATTGCGGCATTACCTATTTTTTCATATAATTTTCTTCCATTATCATGTACTTCCATCAGCAGCTCTTCATTTGTACAGTATATTCTTATTTCGATTTTCCCCTTCTTTTCCGGCAATTCATCAATTCCATGTTCAATTGCATTCTCCACAAGAGGCTGTAAAACAAACGTTGGTATTGTATAAGCATAAATCTCATCATCAAAATCATATTCTGCCTGAAAAGAATTTTCATGGGCAATCAGTTGAAGATGGATGTATGCCTGAATATTGGATATTTCAATAGAAATATTATCTATCGTTTTCCCTTTGTTCAGTGCAGTCCTGTAAAATGCAGCCAGTTCTGTTGTAATTTCTGATATTTTTTCCTCACCACTGTCAATTGCCAGCCAGTTGATTGCAGACAAATTATTATATAAAAAATGTGGGTTTATTTTTGCCTGAAGAACATCCAGTTCCAAATTTTGTTTTTCAATTTCTTTATCGTAAACCTGTCCGATCAACTGTTTTATTTTTACCAGCATAATTTTAATACTTTCAGATAATGTATTAATTTCTTCCACCTTTGAACCAGAAACGGATACATCAAAATTACCCTCCTGGATTTCGTTTACCTGATCAACTAAAACTTCAAGATCTTTCAGAAGGAATTTTGATACAAGCTGGATTCCTGCCCATGCAACCAAAAGTATAATGATTGTAACCATCATAGGTATTCCAAGCTGTTTCCCATCGTTTTGAATGTAATAATCCGGATCAGTAAAATATTGAATCTGCCAGCTGTTTACAGCAATTTTTTTATCTGCTTCCATATTATTTCTGATTTTTTCATTTCCATACTGATAAATAAAACTGTCATCCTCACTGATTTCAATATAAACAGGAATATTTTTAAAAATGAGGAAATTGTTTTCCAAAGACTCTTCCTTTAACTCTACCACAATAATTCCCAATGTTCCCTGCGGATACGCGGAAACTATTTTTTTCCCCATAAATAAAGTGCCATCTTCATTCCACCATACAGTGTCTGCATGACTCATTATTTTCTGATACCATGTTTTCCTGATACATTTTTGGGAATTTTCCACCCAGTTTGTGGATATATGATACTGCTTATCTGTATATATTTTAATATCTTTACAATACTGATTTGTAAGAAGCGCATTGTATAAAACAGGACTCATGCTTTTTAATTCCTGATTTACTGCAAGATAATCATCTGCATCCATTTGTAAAAAATTCTGTACAGCATAATTTCCCGCAAGATATCTTAATGTACTGTCGCATTGCGTTATCCATCCATTTAGTGCAGTTATATTCTGCATGATTGTATTTTCTACTTCTGTTTTTCTTTGCTGCTTTATATACTGATGTGACGAATACAAAATAATTCCACCCAGTCCGAGAACCGGGATTAAAATAATTACAATAAATGCAACCCTCAACTGTTTCAAAAAAGAACTGCATTTTTCATTTTTATTCTTCATACTCATTTTCCCGATATTTTGCCGGACTGCATCCTACATTATTTCTGAACAATGATATAAAATAAGATGCATTGACGTATCCGACTTTTTCAGCAATATCACCCACTTTCATAGTTGTTGTTTTCAACAATTCTTTCGCCTTTTCAATCCGGTACCAGGAAATATATTTAATCAGAGTCTGACCGGTTTCTTTTTTGAACAGTGTACTCAGATATGCCGCAGAAATATTCAGTTCATCTGCTATCACAGATACACTTAAAGTAATCTCCCGATAATTTTCCTGTATATACTGTCTGGTCAGCTGTACAATCCTGTTTTCATCTTTATCCTGAATTTCCAGCACGGCTATTTTATCAATCAGTGAATGTACCGCATTTCTGACCTGATCTATGGAATTTGCCCCATAAATATCTTCCATGACCTGCATGATCCTTTTTCCGTGTCCTAAAAGCTCACAGGTCTCTTTGATCACTTCTGAAAAATTATATTTTACATAAATCGAACTGAATCCTACGTTATTTTCCACATAAGAAAATGCCTTTTCATATTCCTGTTTCATTTCCTCAAAATCATGAAGTTTTGCACATGTAAGAATTTTTTTAAAATAAATAGAAAGCATATCACTCTCTCTGCGTACAAACCCCGTCTGATCACTTAAAAAATATGTACTTCCGGATACAAAAAACTGGTAATCCAGCTGATCTTTCATTTGATTATACTGATTTCTTAATTCTTTTATATCGTTGCAAACATTTCCTGCTACAATAAAAAGCTCCGAGGAATATTTGTTTTTTGACATTTTGATGATGTCTTCACAGACTTTTTTTGCTTTTGATTGTGTAGCCATCACTTCTGCAGACACCAGAATCAATGTCTGCGTATCATCTCTGTTAATTATAATTGCCTCATCTGATACAATTTGCTTTATCTCTTTCCTGTAATTTTTCCAATATTTTGTGAATAAATATGAATAACTTGATAGAATTACCGGCACTTTTCCACCGATAAATACATTTTCCAGTAATTCAGATATTGTTTCATCCTTTGTGTCCAGCACCCTTAAAATTTCTCTTCCCAACTGGATGTTTTCCACAGTCTCCAGCTGCATTTTAAAAGCCTGATTTTGTTCTTCCTGTTCTTTTTTTGTTCTGCATATAACCAATACTTTTTCAAACAGGCTTTTAAATTCATTCAGTCTGACAGGTTTCAATAAATACTGGATTACTCCCAATACAATTGCATTCTGTGCATATTCGAATTCCCCATATGCACTGTAAATAATACAGACCGGACTCCACCCTTCCTTATGTATTTCTTTCATTAACTTTATTCCATCCATAAAAGGCATTTTAATATCCGTTAATAAAATATCTATTTTCCTGTTTTTAAATATTTTTAATGCTTCTATTCCATTTTCTGCCTGAAATATCTCGAGTGGATATCCATTTTTCTGAATTAATTTTTCAATTCCTTTTCTCTCATTCTTTTCATCATCAACTAATAAAATTGAAAATATTTCCTGCCCCATTTTTATAACTTCCTCAGTTTACGGTATACTGTAAAATAAGTCGTTCTTTCACCCAATTTATAATCCTACCTGATAGTTTGTTGCAGCTTCTGTCGGCTGTGCGGATGCTTCCAGTGTGCCAGCCGAGTGAGTGACTGACCACCACTGCAAATGTGCTGAATTTCCTTAATAATGTATGTTTTCCTGATTTCATGATTTTTCTCTTTCGCATTTTCTATTATAGCAAATGCAAAAGAGGAAGTCTATGCCTTTGGGGCTTTGTTCTCATAGCTTATTCTCATAGCCTGTTCTCATAGCATATTTTCATAGCTTTCATTTATAGAAAAGTCTCACTCTGTTTTGCTTTTTCCCTGTTTTTCAGGAATATAGAGGTATATGCATCAAAAGTTACCTGGTATGTCCTGGCTTTTTTGTTCGCGGGGACATATACACAAAAAGTCTTCTCTATGTCCCTGCTGTTTCGCCCGCGGGGACATATACACAAAAAGTCTTCTCTATGTCCCTGTGTTTTCGTTTTCGGGGACATATATGCCAAAAGTTTCTCTCTATGTCCCTGTGTTTTCGTTCTCGGGGACATATACACAAAAAAATCTTCTCCACGTCCCAGCCGTCTCATTTGCGAGGACATATATGCTAAAAGTTTCTCTTTATGTCCCCTTTTATTTATATAACAGGACTTTTCCCGCCACTTTTCTTCTCTATGTCCCGCTGGCGTTCCCTCGTGGGACTTTTCCCACCACGTTTCTTCCATATGTCCCACCAACTCCACCTCCCACGAAACATTGTCATAATTTATCCTCCATCTGCGTCCTACAGCCCGCGCAACCACACTCTCTTCTGGTTCGCATAATGATCCCATATGCTATTGAGCATTTTCCTGTCAGACCCGGATAGCCTCAGATTGAAACGCAGATCTTTCCAGTTCCCGGAATACTGCTGCGACAGCTTCTGGTTATCCGGCGAAATGGTAGACATAAACGCCTGATAGGCCGCACTCTTAGCAGCTCCGTTTGTTTTTGCCGGAGCCGGCTGCTCACCAGCTGCCTGACCATTTCCCCGAGTTCACAGTTGAACATACTTGCCGTGTCGATATTGTTTACCGTATTTTTACTAATGTTTATATCGCCCTTTTTCTTTTTTTATTCCAATCAAATGTAACGAATCGCCCTTTTCATGTAACGAAAAATCAGCGGGCATATTGTACCCGCTGATTTGCTGATTTCTGTTTCTTATCTGCAATCTATATTCATCAATTCACGCAACTGAAAAGCATCCCATTTCATTTACATTTTTGCTGCATCATCTTATTTTGAAAACACCGCATCATTTTTGGAAAGAAGATATACACAATACTGATTCATGCTGATTCCTTCTCTCTGGGAATGTTCTGCCAACGATCTGTGCAGACTTCGTGGAATTCTCAATTTGAATTGCCCGGAATAATCCTCCAGACTATCTGGCTCATGAATCTCTACACCATCTTCTAATGCAGCTTCAAGCCATGCCTTTTTTGCATCTAACGCATTTTCTACTGCACTTTCTACAGTTTCTCCACAGGTAATACACCCTGGCAGATCCGGATAAGAAACCACAAATCCCCCCTCATCCTTATCTTCTATAATTTCCATACGATAGGACATTGCCATATAATCATTCAGCGTCTTCATCATTCTCCGCCTCGCTTTCTACAATCTGCCTTACCATTTCTACATATACTTTTTTGATCGGTTCATGTTTTGGTATTGTGATAGGCGCACATCCCTGCTTTCTGAACGTGTAATGACTGCTTCCACTTCTTGGTGCATTCATTTCGTACCCGCAGCTTTCCAATACTTTCCGTAACTCATCAAACCGGAGGTCTTTTGATAAATTGCATATACGTGTTATAAGTTTATCCCATTTTGACATTGTTATACCCTCCTGCTTATATTATACATGGTGTCGTATATGGTGTCAATTATTCTATTCGTTCCTGAAGCATAACCGCCAGTTCAAACTCATCCTCCCGAACGGTAACTTCCGTTTTTCCATAATATTTTTCCGCGCATACTTCAATATTCCGAAGCCCCAGTCCATGATTTTTGGAATCCGGTTTTGTCGTGAGCAGTCTGCAGGCCTCTAACGCATTATTCAAATCATTGTCTTTCACATGTTTCGGCAGATGCTCTCCGTTCCATAAAGACATTACCCGTGTATGAATTATCTTGCATATTATCTTGCGTACTTTCTTCCTCAATTATACAGAAAAACATGCGAAATTCCAATAGTGTTCCAGACAGAAAAAAGCCGGTGCATCCCAGACGATGCACCGGTTTTTCCGTTTACTATATAAAATACTCCCTTGTATCGGCTGTTAAGTCAGCCACTCTTTTAAGCTTTCAGATCCAGTGAACGGATCTCCTGCCGAACCTTTAAAATCATGGACGGGCTGACAGAAAGCTCATCATATCCCATACTAAGAAATGTCTCGGTCAGTGTCGTGTCTGCCCCAAGCTCGCCACAGATACCAACCCAGCAGCCACCCTTATGACCGTTGTCCACAATCATCTTAAGCATCTTAAGGATTGCCGGATGATGGGAATCATAAATGTTGTCAAGCTTTGGATTCTGCCGGTCGATCGCCAGTGTATACTGTGTCAGATCATTCGTTCCGACAGAGAAGAAATCCACTTCCTGTGCCAGTTCTTCGGACATCATGACAGCTGCCGGAGTCTCGATCATAATACCAAGCTCGACATCCTTGTACGGAATCTTTTCCTCATCCAGTTCTTTTTTCACTTCCTCGATGATCTTCTTTATGGTCTGTACCTCTGTGACAGAAATGATCATCGGGAACATGATGGCGATGGTTCCGTAATAGCTTGCCCGATACAGTGCACGAAGCTGTGTCTTGAATACCTCGCGGCGGTCAAGGCAAATACGGATCGCACGGTAACCCATTGCCGGATTATCTTCTTTGTCGAGTCCGAAATAATCCACCTGCTTGTCCGCACCGATATCGAGTGTACGATGATGACTTTCTTTCCTGCCATTGCCTCGGCTACCTTGCGGTATGCTGCAAACTGTTCTTCCTCGGTTGGATAATCCCTGCTCTCCAGATAAAGGAATTCGCTTCGGAACAGTCCGATGCCGCCGGCATCATTTGCCAGTACCGATGCCACATCCCCAACGCTTCCGATATTTGCATACAGGTTGATCTTTGTTCCGTCCTTTGTGATATTCTCCTTGCCCTTGAGTTCCTGCAGCAGACGCTTTTTCTCTTCATCCTCTGCTTTCTTCTTCTGGTAAGCTTCCATAACGGAGACCGGTGGATCAATGATGATCTTACCCTCGTATCCATCTACGATACCCATTTTTCCATCGACATCTTCCGGAAAATCGACACCGATCAGTGCCGGGATATTCATGGTACGGGCCAGAATCGCGGTATGGGAATTGGTGGAACCGTGACGGGTGACAAAGGAAAGCACCTTCGATTTATCAAGCTGTACGGTCTCACTTGGTGCCAGATCATCGGCAAGTAAAATCACCGGCTCATCGGCATTCAGGCCATTTCCTCCGTTGCCCTGCAGGATGGAAACTACGCGGTTTGACACATCCCTGACATCGGCTGCACGCTCACGCATATAATCATCATCCATTGCCGCAAACATCTCGGAAAATGTATCTCCGGTCGTTGCCACGGCATATTCGGCATTCACCTGCTGGCCTTCAATCATATTTGTGATGGATTCGATATAATCAAGGTCATTCAGCATCATCTGATGTACTTCAAAGATTGCTGCATTGACTTCACCGACTTCTTTTAATGCCTTATCATAAAGCCCGGCAAGCTGCTGTTTTGCGGTATCTTTGGCATCTTCAAACCGTTTTACCTCTTTTGCGGTATCTGCGATTTTCTCCCGCTTTACCTGATTTTCTGATTTGCGGTATATGGCAAGGCGGCCGATGGCCACCCCGCTGTATACGCTTTTACCCTGAATTGTCATAGCGTCACCTCATCCTTTTGCTGATTCATTCTCCGTAAACGGTTGCCGGAACGGTTTCTTACAGTTTCTCCTCTAAGAATTTGCCAAGTGCTGCGATTGCTTCCTCTTCCTGATCTCCATCCGTCTTTAATACAATTTCCTGTCCGCATTTAACACCAAGACCCATAACTCCGAGGATTCTCTTTGCGTCTACTTCCTTACCATCCTTACTGATGGTTACTTTACATGGATATGCAGCGGCTGCTTTTACCAGCTCTCCTGCCGGTCTTGCGTGGATTCCCTGCTCGTCTTTGATGGTATAAGTAAATTCTTTCATGATCATTCTCCTTTTCAAATTTTGTTTCTTTACCAATGTTACTGTTTACAAATTTTATTTAACATCCTTTTTGATCAGTCCGAGCAATACGGCTGTAATGACAGAGCCGACTGCCCATGCAAGGATGTATAAAAGCGGATGTCCTACGGTTGCAAATACGAAGATTCCACCGTGAGGAGCCATCAGTGTGCACTTAAACAGTGCGGATAAAAATCCTGCAACTCCGGCACCAATTAAGGTACATGGAATTACGTGAAGCGGATCTGCTGCTGCAAACGGGATCGCACCCTCGGTGATGAAGGAAGCACCCATTACAAAGTTGGATACCTTGGATCCACGCTCTTCCTTTGTGAATTTCTTCGGGAAGAACTGGCAGGCAAGTGCAATTCCGATTGGAGGAACCATACCACCGACCATAATTGCTGCCATGGCAATATAGCATGCCTGAACAGCCGGGTCACCTGGCTGTGCACCTTTTTCAAGCATCTGGCTTGCAGTTGCCAGTACGCCGGTACCGAATACATAAGCAGCTTTGTTGATTGGGCCACCCATGTCGATCGCCATCATTGCTCCGAGGAGCAGTCCGAGTACGGTGATGTATCCCGCATCAGAGATTGCGGTCAGTCCGTTGCTGAGTCCGGTATTGATCAGTCCGATTAATGGATTGAAGATAAAGCACATTAAAATACTGATAATCAGGATTCCAAGTAACGGATAAATCAGTGTCGGCTTGATTCCGTCTAAGGACGCCGGCAGTTTTGAAAACACTTTTTTCAGGAACAGTACAATAAATCCGGCAAGGAATCCGGCTAAGATTCCGCCAAGGAAACCGGAAACGGTGTTACCGCCGTTGGCACCCTGGAATGCAAAGTCTGCGATAAATTTCTGGAAACCGGTTGTGGAATCCGCCCAGTTGTAACCGGTGACTAATGCGTTACCACTCGAGGCTAACAAACCGCCCGTAAAACCAACTGCAAGTCCCGGCCGGTCTGCGATCGAGTATGCAATGTAACCTGCAAGCACCGGAACCATCAGTCCCATTGCCAGTCCTCCGGCATACTTGAAGAATGCCGATAACGGCGTACAGGAACCGAATGCCGATCCACCGGTTGCACCATAGCCCATCAGGGTATCGATCAGAAATGCAATCGCTGTCATGATGCCGCCGCCGATAACGAACGGAAGCATGTGGGATACCCCACTCATCAGGTGTGTGTAAATCATGTGTGCGGTAGAACCACCCTCTGCTTTTTCTTCTTTTCTGCTGCCCTCTGCCGCATGGTAGACAGGTGCATCCCCGGCCACGGCACGGTTTAACAGCTGCTCTGCCTTGTTGATGCCGTCTGCAACCTTGCACCCAATGACTTTCTTTCCATCGAAGCGGTCCATCGGAACTTTGGTGTCAGCTGCAACGATGATTGCGGTCGCTCCTGCGATCTCTTCATCGGTAAGCACATGCTTGGCTCCGCCGGAACCTCTGGTCTCTACCTTAATCGTGATTCCCATCTCAGCTGCATGCTTCTCTAAGCTTTCCGCTGCCATATAAGTATGTGCGATTCCGGTCGGGCATCCGGTTACGGCAAGTACCTTGTATTTTGCCCCAGTTTCGTCTTCTTTTTCATCCTCATCTTTTGCGCTTTCCGCATCATCGATGACTTTTAAGAATTCGTCTACGGTCTTTGCATTTTTCAGTCCGTTGGTAAAATTCTCATCCATCAGAAGTACGGAAAGTTTGCTGAGCACCTCCAGATGTACATTATCCTCGGTGTTTGGAGCTGCAATCAGAAACAGTAAATTGACAGGTGCTCCATCTAACGCGTCAAACTCTACGCCATCCTTTACTACCATAGCTGCCAGTCCCGGTGCTTTCACAGCATCTGACTTGCAGTGTGGGATCGCAATTCCCTCTCCAATTCCGGTTGTTCCTTCTTCTTCTCTTGCAAAAACCCCCTTGCGGTAAGTTTCCACATCGCGGATTTTTCCGCTTTTTGCCATGAGATCAACCATTTTGTTTAAAACATCCTGTTTTCCGGCTGCAGAACCATTCAGTTCAATGCTCTCGGCTGCAAGCAAATCTCTGATTCTCATAGTATACCCTCCTTAAAATAATTTTTTATTTTCATCCATCAATGCAAGTACTTCCTTTTTTGTTGCCAGTTCTTCGGAAAAAGCACTGGCACTTCCGGTACATACACCATAGCGGAACGCATCTGCATAGCTGCCACCATTTAAATATCCATATATAAAACCAGCCACCATGGAATCTCCGGCGCCTACCGAATTCACAAGTTTTCCTTTCGGTGCCTCAGCCCGGAACTCCTGACCGTCTTCCGTCACAAGGACGGCCCCATCACCTGCCATGGAAACAAGAACATTTCTTGCACCTTTTTCCTGCATGCGTTTTGCATATGTTACAACATCATCCTTATCATTGATTATCGTGTGGAAAATCTCTCCCAGCTCATGATTGTTTGGTTTGATCAAAAACGGATGATAAGCAAGTACATTCATCAGCAGATCTCTGGTCGCATCTACTACAATATTGAGTTTCTTGTTCTGCAGATGTTCCATGATATCCATATACATGGATTCCGGCATTGTATCCGGGATGCTTCCGGCAAGTACCAGTGTATCGCCATCCTGCAATGCATCCAGTTTTCCGTAAAGCTTCCGGATATCTTCTGATGCAATCTTTGGTCCCTGTCCGTTGATTTCCGTCTCGGTCTGTGCCCGGAGTTTTACGTTGATACGGGACAATCCTTCGGTAACGTGAATAAAATCTGCGGTAACACCTTTCTCCTGAAGAAGCCGTGTGATGGCATCTCCGGTAAATCCTGCCATAAATCCAAGTGCGGTGCTTTCTTCCCCGAGATTTTTCAGTACCATTGAAACATTGATTCCTTTCCCACCCGGAAAAATAATTTCCTTGCTGGTACGGTTGACCACACCGGTCATAAAGTTGTCCACATTTACAATGTAATCAATGGATGGGTTAAATGTTACGGTATAGATCATTCTTTCACCTCCACAATATTTTTGTTATTTTTTAAGTGCCGGCTTGTACAGCTCCGTTGTTAAGATGGTTGCCTGTTCAAAATCAGCAAATTTCACACTGGAAAGCTGGTCAAACTTGCTGGCATCTGCCAGAATATAGCAGCGTTTGCAATTCTTCATGGAATATTTCTTTACCATGGCTTCCTTGATCTCCGGGGTGGAATATCCTTTGCTGACGCTGATTCCATTCGTTCCCCAGAATCCTTTGGTAAAATTATACTTGGAAAGCATCTCCATGGCTTCCTCCCCGACGATCGCCTCTGTCTGGGATTTGAATTCGCCTCCCAGCAGATAAACACGGCAGCCCTTTTCCGCCAGAAGCTTTGCATGGCTGATGGCATTTGTCACAAACACCGCCTGTGTCTCCTTAATAAAAGGGATCATCGCCTCGGTGGATGTTCCGGCATCCAGATAAACAAAATCATCCGGGCGGATGAGTGATGCTGCATACTTTGCAATTGCATTCTTTTGTTCCGCATTCATCGTCTTACGGTTTCTGACATCCTCATCATGTGTACTCACACTCGGCCGTCTGGCGATTGCACCGCCATGCACCTTGGTCAGAAGACCATTCTCATCCATTGTAATTAAGTCCCGGCGGACGGTTGATTCTGAAGCGTCAAGTGCAGTCATAAGTTCCTGTATTGTGGCACTTCCCTCCGCTTCTATTATGGACAGTATCCTTGAAAATCGTTCTTCTGCAAGCATATGCCTCACTCCTTTGTTTTCTTTTTCGTTCACAATCTTTCAAAAACGTTCATTTTGATGGTTCTTATTATAGTTACATTTTCTGTCATCGTCAATCACTTTCCGTCAAAATCATTCACAAAAACAACATGGGGATTTTGTGCATAATGTCATGTTATTGAACAAGGCGGCTATGGCTCGAAAGGACAGGGGAGGGGGACACCAATGGCAACCCGCTCATGCTCCTTGCAATTAAGAGGCTGTAGGAATTTTTATTTCAATTATTATCAGGCGGACGCAACCGGTGGTCATTCGCTTCCGGGCTCAGTGACCACCTGCCTCGTACATCCATGTACGAGGCTTGCTGAAAATTGAAAAAATTCCAACAGCCTCTAAAATGCAGGAGAAATCGCCGGATTGCCTCTGTCTGAACCATGCCCTGTCCTTTCTATCGTTTCATTATCGTATAAACTATCATGTAGTAAGCACAAAAATACAATTTGTTCTACAAAAAGAACAGCATACTTATTGAGAGTATGTGTATTATTTGCTACAATATCCCCGGAATATGACAAAACAGGTTTTTCTGTGAGTTTCTTGGTATTATCTTATAGAAATGCAGAAAATTTTATTTTACAATTATCCATTACAAACACAAGGAGGAATTATCATGAGAGGCGTCGAAACCCGAATTCAGGAAATCCGTCACAAAATTTTTACAGAAGTAGCCCGTATGGCTTATCATACCGAATGGCCTGTAAAGGAACGTATGGAAGAACTTCCATATAAGATTATTCCGGGAGAAACCGGAAATTTCAGAAACGATGTATTTTTGGAGCGTGCAATTGTAGGCGAACGCCTGCGTCTGGCAATGGGTCTGCCAAACCGCAGTGCTGCAGAGCATGCCCCGGTATCCGATGGCATTGAAGCTGCTGACCAGGCAGAAACTTACTATACTCCGCCTCTCATTAATGTCATTAAATTTGCCTGCAATGCCTGTCCCACAAAACGTGTGCACGTAACAGACGGCTGTCAGGGATGTCTGGCACATCCCTGTATGGAAGTATGCCCGAAAGGAGCGGTTTCCTTAGACCGTACCACCGGCAGATCTATCATTGACCAGGAGAAATGTATCAAGTGCGGCCGCTGTGCAAGTGTCTGCTCCTATAACGCCATTATCATTCAGGAACGTCCATGTGCCAAAGCATGCGGTATGGATGCCATTACTTCAGATGAAAACGGCAAAGCAATATCGATTATGACAAGTGTGTTTCCTGCGGTCAGTGTCTAGTAAACTGCCCGTTCGGTGCCATTGCTGACAAATCCCAGATTTTCCAGACAATCCGTGCCATCCAGTCCGGTGAAAAGGTTTATGCAGCTGTCGCTCCTGCATTTGTCGGTCAGTTCGGACCAAAGGTTACCCCTGGCAAGCTGCGTGCTGCCATGAAAGAACTCGGGTTTGCAGACGTTTTTGAGGTAGCAATCGGTGCGGATCTGTGTGCAAAGCAGGAAGCAGAAGATTTCTTAAAAGAAGTGCCGGATGAACTTCCATTCATGGCAACTTCCTGCTGTCCGGCATGGTCTGTCATGGCAAAGAAATTATTCCCGGATCACGCCAACTGTATTTCCATGGCACTGACTCCGATGACATTAACTGCACGTCTTATCAAAAAGCATAACCCAAATGCGAAGGTTGTCTTTATTGGACCATGTGCGGCTAAAAAACTCGAGGCAATGCGCCGCAGCGTCCGCAGTGAAGTAGATTTCGTGCTCACCTTTGAAGAAATGGCGGGTATTTTTGATGCAAAACATGTGGATCTGGAAAACATGGAAGAAGATCCGGATGGTGTAAGTGACGCTTCCACCGATGGAAGAAACTTTGCCGTTGCCGGTGGCGTTGCTCAGGCTGTCGTAGATGTCATCAAACGGGATCATCCGGAACAGGAGATCAAGGTGGCAAATGCCGAAGGATTAAAGGAATGCCGTCAGCTTTTAAAGCTTGCCACATTAGGCAAATATCCGGGCTATCTGCTCGAAGGCATGGCTTGTCCGGCGGATGCGTCGCCGGAGCCGGAACCATGCAGGCAATCAAGAAATCCCAGACAGCGGTCGGTCTGTATGCCAAGAAAGCAAACCATCAGTTCTCGAGCGAAACCGAATACATCAAAGAACTGGATAAACTGGTGGATTAAATATCTGCCATATAAAAAAGCTCTGCGCTTTCGAAAATTTCGAAAACGCAGAGCTTTTTGTCTGTTCTTTTACTGTACCTGAATCCCGGTATCGAAGGTCCATTTCCACTGTCCAAAGGAAGATGTGTATCCGCTGGTTCCTGCAATATCATTGTCAATCATGATTCCGCTGCATGTAGAATGAATCCGCCAGTACCTACTGTTTCCATACTTATGCACAATCGTGCGGCCACTGTAACTATACTTATCTCCTGCAGATCTCTTAATCGTTCCTTTCGCATAGACACCAATATCTTCCAGATAATCTTTTACCGCTTCCATTGAAGAAAATTCTCCGAAATATATGGCTATATGAGAGGAAGAACCGCCCTTGCCATAAACAACAACATCTCCAAGTTCCAACTGGGAAAGGCTTTTCCCACTGCTTTTTCTTCCAATAGACTTCTTTGTGCCGGAATTCCACTGGATCGCACCCTTTGTTGCAACCCCTGTTGTATACGAAATACTCGATCCGCTTACCCAATCCCTGGTACAATGTGCTCCAACACTGACATTTTTCAGTGCAGTCCCTTTCCGTCCCTTACTCTCCAGACGATTCAGGGCTGCCCGTGTGTATCCACTGCAGTCACAGCGGATTCCATCAACCACACTGCCATAACTCTTTCCCAGAAATCCCTTACACAATGTTTTCCGGTAATTATCCTGTGCCATAACCGCGGTATGATTCTTCGATGCTGCTTCTGCCGGTGCTGCAGTACCCCCTACTACAACTGCCGCCAGCAAAATACCTGCGATCAGCTTTCTGCCCCATGTAAACTTAAACTTCAATGCACTTCCTCCAATTTGTTACAACTTTGTTACTTAACTATAACATATTTTAACAATAAGTAAAACCTTTTTCAAGAAAAATGTGCAAAAAAGTTTCGTTTTTATCTCATTTTTTATGTGTTTTTAATATTTTTTGGTTCTCAATCTCCTGGAAATTATTTTTCATATCATACGAAATAAGTGAAAAATCATCCCGTTCCACATGAAGCACATAAAAACGGTCACCCGAAGAAAGTCCCCTCATCTGTTCTGCACCAGTCCACGTATCCATTTTCTGCTGTGTTCTCTTTAAGGAAATTTTCTTTACAAAAGACGTTCCATCCCACTGAAACAGCATATACCTGTTATAATTGGTTTTGGTCCAGGTCTCTGTCGCAAATCCGACCAGTCCACGTCCGGTATCTACAAATGCACACTTGTAATTCTCTGCGGCACTACAGAAATCTTCGTTTATCGTCACAGAATCCAAAATCCTGAGGTTTATCGGATCGGAGATATCAAACATTGTCAGTTTTACCCCTGTCTTCTCGCTTGTCTTAGCATCGGTTTCATAGCCGATGCCAAGCAACAGTCCATCTCCAAACGGGTGCAGATAATCGGAATATCCTGTCATCTTCACATTTCCCAGCGGCTTCGGATGTGCCGGATCGGAAATATCTACTGCAAACAACGGGTCGGTATTATGATAAGTAATGAAATATGCTATATTTCCCAGATACCGTGCCGCATAAATCTCTTCTCCCTTTGCAATATTTTCCAGCAATCCCTCTTTTTTCAGGTCCGCATCCAGCAGATACAGGCGGTTTTCGGATAAAGAATTTGGGGAATCTGTTGTCAGAATACGAAGTTCTCCCCCACTTTCCGAAATAGCAAACGTATCCCGGATCGCCCCCTTTACGGTTGTTTCTGCAATTGCTGAAAACATTCCATTCTTATAAGAAAACTTGGCGATCTTTGTCTTTTCTCCACGCTCATATTCCATCTGATACAGATAGATTGCATCCGTTCCCATATAAACCTGTCGTCCGCTGTCGAGAAGCACCATATGGTCTGCAGCCTTCGATGGCTCTTTAAGATTTACAGATGCCATAATGACTTCTGTTGTCCCATTCTTCTGCACATAAAAACATCCGGCATCTGCTTTTTTCCCGGCAATTTCCGGAATGACCTGAGCCTTCCAGTTCTTTCCGTCTCTGGACACCCAACGGTCAGTAAACAGATAAATAAAATTTCCAACCTTACGGGAACTCTGGTATGCTCCATCCATTTTCATGGTTGCACTTAATACCGGATTTGCGCGTTCGAAATGTCATACGTCAAAAGAACTGTACTCACATTTCCGTCCGGTTCATATTTGTAACATCCGATAAAACCGGAATCATTGTCAGCCTCCGTGCTGTCGGACTGAATCTCCTCCTGTTGTGTTTCCCATCCCTGCTTGATAACATACAGCCGGTCATTATCCACGTATAGCTGCAAAAGGATGTCATTTTCCGTCAGTTCCGGCCGTATTTCCGACAGCTTACGCATATTTTTGTCCCGAATATCCACAATGGTCACCCGGTCATCATTCAGCACATACAGATAATTTCCGTCATTTTTGACGATGTCCCCCTCGTCCACACCGTTTACCTGCAAATTGGTGTCGGAATGGGTACCGGATGACTCTTTTTTCGCCTCGGCAGAACCGGTATCTTCCACAAAAAACAAATCATCCACTGTGCCTTCTGCCAACTCCTTTTGTGAATTGGATTTTTTCTGTACCGCTGCATATACATCCTGGTAACTTTTTGCCAGAGTAAATGCACCGATTTGTTCTTTCTTTTCTGTATCCTGCGTACTGTCGACAGTTTCTGTTACGGAAAGAGCAGCCTTTTTCGGTTGCGCATCATCGGTTCCATACTTATTCCATCCATAGGTTCCGACCGCAATCACCAGCACTGCAACTGCCGCAGCAATTCCGGCAAATCTCCGGTAATGTCTGTGTTCTTTCCTGCCTGCGGATGTCCGGTTTTTCCGCTCCTCCAGCATCTGCTGCACAGCCCCGGGTGTCAGAGTATCCGGCACGGTAATCTGCTCTGCGGATCTGTCTATTTTTTCTTTCCATTCTTCCAGGTTCTGTTCCTGCATATTCTCACCTCAATCCCTTCAGCTGTTTTTCCATCCGCTGCAACGCCCGATGTTCTCTCGACCGTACAGTATTCTCATTCATTGCAAGAATCTGCGCAATCTCCCGCGTCTTATATCCACCGAAGACATGCATTCCCACAATCATGCGGTCCTCCTCATCCATCGTAAGAAACGCACGCCGGACTTCTATATATTCCTCACGGGTATCACCCCATACATAGCCGTCCCAGCCACCGTTTTCTTCCGTCAGTTCTTCTCCCCGTTGATAGTATTCCCGCATTTTCTGTTTGCACATATTTGCCACGATACGATACATCCAGGCGGAAAAAGCATCTTCCTTCCGCAATTTCCCGATATTTTCAAATGCTTCCATCACAGCGGCACTGACCACATCCTCCGCATCCTGTGTATTTCCAAGCGTATATAGCGCAAACCGATACAGCCTCTTATAAATTGTCCCATACAATTCGGCAAACGCTGCGGTATCCCCGCGCTTTGCCCTTTTTACTAATAAACGTTCATCCATGGAAGGCCCTCCTATCTATACAGTGTATCGGAGGTGTATTTTTGTTGCAAGAAAATAAAAAAAGCCCTCCCGTCAAATAGGAGGCTGTTTCGTTCCTCGATCAGGAATCTTTTTTCGCCTTATCAATCATATAAAGGATATCTGCAAGCTCATCTTCCGGAATTTTGACATAATCCGCAAGTTCTTTCTGCGTTGGCTGTGCACCGTTCTGTTTTTTCAGATAGTTCACCGCTTCACTTACCAGCGCAACTTTTCCAACCACGGAATTTTCATTCTCATCCTCACCGGTCTGTTCCCGGATGCAGGATTTCATCGCTTCTTCCACCGCGGTAAGAAGTTCCTCTTCCACATCCACTTTTTCGTGGCTGCCGCACAGCTCGCTCAGGCGCAGGAAAAGTGCCATATTTCCTTCCTGCACAATATCCTCAAATCCTTCCGTGGAAACCGCCAGTTTCTTTGCTACTTCCAGTACGTTGCGCAGCCATGCATTGGAGAGCGCGTGTACCATGCTCTCTTTCCCTGCCAGCAGCTTCTTATACATATCAATCTGCTGCTCCTTGGTATACTCCGGAATATCTTTCAGTTCCTCCAGATACATCTGAAACATGGGAGAAGTGGAAATGTTGTCTGTGACGGAATCTTTTGCGGATTCCTTTTTCGCAGAAGATTCTTTGGTTTCTTCTTTCTCTGCGGTCTCCTCATATTCCGCTTCCTTTGTTTCCGGTTCGTTCTCTTCCGGCTGCGGATCATCATGTGGTGTTGACAGAAACTCTAACACCATCTCTTCCTGCTGTGCATTCAAATCCATATCCTTAAAATAGGAAAGGATCTCCTCTCTTGTCATCGGCTCCGCCGAAGTGCGGATAATATCCTGTACCGCACGTATGGTTTCTGTAAATGTATTCTGGTCTAACATATCAGGTCTCCTGTTCCTCATCATAACATTCGCTTCTGATCCGCGAACTGATCTCCTGCAGACATTCTATGAGGATCGGATTAAACTGTCCGCATTCCCCATGCAGGATCATTTCCAGTACCTTTTCATGCGGTACTGCTTTCTTATAAACACGCTCACTCGCCAGCGCATCGTACACATCCGCTACAGAAACTACCTGTGCGGAAATCGGGATTTCATCTCCCACAAGTCCATCCGGATAGCCTTTTCCATCGTAGCGCTCATGATGCCAGCGGCAGATCTGGTGTGCGATCTTTACCAGTGGCTCGTCCTGATAAATACCAAGCTGTTCCAGCATTTCTGCACCGATGACGGTATGCGTTTTCATAATCTCAAATTCTTCTTTTGTCAGTTTTCCCGGTTTATTCAGGATTTTTTCATCCACACCGATTTTTCCGATATCATGCAAAGAAGAAGCAAGTGCGATCATGGCTCTGGTATCCCCATCCAGATGATACTTTTCGGTTTTCTGCGCCAGTCTCTCCAGAAGCATCTCCGTAAGTTTGTGAATGTGAAGCACATGGCTTCCGCTCTCTCCGTTTCTAAACTCCACAATATGACTGAGAATATGAATCAGCATCTCGCTGTTTTTCTCTTTTTCGTTGATCTGCGCGGTAATCAGGGAAGTCAGCCGACGCTGCTTCGCATATAATTTCATGGTGTTCGTCACACGCTGATAAACGATCTGTGCATCGCATGGCTTGCTGACAAAATCCACTGCACCAAGTGCATATGCCCGCTTCACAGCCTCCGGGGCATCGGCTCCGGACATCATAATAACCGGAATATCCTCAATCCAGTGATTTTTATTCATATATGTCAGGACATCAAATCCATCCATCTTCGGCAATACCACATCCAGCAGAACCAAAGAAATACTATTGACCTGCTGTTCCAGTATTTCTATGCATTTTTCTCCGCTTTCCGCCTGCAGGACATGATAATCCTTGGAAAAAATCATATCCAGAAGCGTCCGGTTGACCTCCTCATCATCCACTACAAGGATCTCCGGAATCATCTTTTCCGGTTGCTTCTGTGCGTGTATCTTTCCCTCATGATCAATCATGTTATTCTCGGTGATGGCCATGTTTTTCTTATTTTTTGCCTGATACATCAGTTTATGTGCGCGAAGCATTGCATGCTCAACAGATTCGTTCTGCGAAATCACGGCACCCATACTGACAGAAAGCTGAATATTGGAATACCCCGGAATCACTGCATTCTGGATCTTTTCCTGAATCTCCTGCAGTTTTTCTACCAGCCCATCTTCCTTTATCTCCGGCAGCACAAGAACAAATTCATCTCCACCATAGCGCACAAGCGTATCCTCTCTGCGGATACAACGCCAGATCACACCAGCAACCGCCGCAAGTGCATATCTCCGGTCAGATGTCCGTATGTATCATTGCAAAGCTTGAAATCATCCACATCAATCACAACAATTCCGGCATTTCCCGTCCACATTTTTATCTCTTCCTCAAAATACAGACGATTATAAACTCCGGTCAGGACATCCTTATATAATTTTTCATTATATCCGGTCAGTTTATTGATCAGCTTTTCTCTGCAGGATATGTCGATTAAGGTGTCGTCCTCCAGATGATTGATCAATTCCATGACGTATGGCTGTCCATCAATTTCCATATACCGGGAGATTACCTGATAGACTTCTGATTCCAGAAATTCCAGCTTAATCATCTGCTTCTTTTCCCGCAACGCTTTATAGGAACTGCAGTTTTCGCACTTACCGTTTTTCTTCCAGAGACTGTAGCACGGACATCCATCCTGCACATTTTCGCACGTTCCTTTCCCTTGCTGGTAAAATGTCCGCTCAACATCTTCTCCTTTTAACAGACGTGCTACCTGAAAAATCTTCTGATAATATTTGATTTCCTGTTCTGCTTCCTGCATGGTCATCCCGTTACCGGATTGCATTACACCTCATCCTCCTGGCATTAGAAATTCAAGTCAATTTTAATCCCCTTCAGATCCTCGTTTACGAGATTGTTCTTTTTAAGAATCGTCTGGATGTGCTGCTGCGCCTCCTCCAGCTTACTCGTACCAGTCTGATCCACCGTTACATCTGCCTCCAGCCTGTCTGCCTCGACAGAACCCTCAATCATCTTCTCCTGCTGCTGTTTTTCCTCTTTCTTTTCGTCAATCTTTTCCTGCTGCTCGTCGCGCTTCTCCTGCGCTTCCTCTGCTTTCTCTTTCTCTTCTTCCTGTTTCTCGTCGATGTGATCTACCGCATCCTGTATCAGCATGCCAAAAGCATCTTTATCGGAAGCATCCAGCAGTTCATCCGCTGCATCCTGCGCTTTTTGCATATCCTGTGATTTCAGCTGGTCGAGCTTTGCATCTGCCGCTGCCTCAGTCAGAGAAGTCACGTTACGCTGCGCCCGGTCTTTCTTGTTCAGAATGACATCCTTTTGTGCATTCAGCTGTAATGCCCTGGTCTGATAATCGGTCAGAGGGGTATTCTGCAGTTCTTTCAAACGGTCTATCTCTTCCTTGGAAAAGTCATCCGTCTGCACACCTTTCTGATAATCCTGATATTTTTCCAGCAGTTCTAAGTCTTTCTGCTCCTGAGAATCCGAATCCACCCCATAACTCTGCCGCGCGATTTCTTTACTCTCGCGAATCTGTTTCAATTCCTCGTTACACTCACGGACTTCTTTGAGTTTTTCCTCTTTCTGCTGTGCTATCTGATCCCGCTGGCTTACCGCCTTGTTATCACTGTCCCATGCATCCCGGATCAGCTTCATCGCCTGTTTCCGGGCGCTCTGTTTCTTGTCGCTTGCAGCATTGCCTGTGGTCTGGGCGAACTGCAAATCTCCGGCATATATGGTTCCTTTGTCGGATACTTTATTTTTGCGCGTTTCATCGTCTCCGATTTCGTATGCATTCATGTTAGCATGTGGTGCCTGAATCGTCAATGACATATGATAATTCCCCCTTTATTTTTTCATAATATCATCTTATATATCGAACATTTTCTGGAATTTCTCCATATATCCGGCAAAATATTGTTAATAGGAACTGCTGTCTTTATACTGCTGCTCATCCACCAGATTCTGTCACACGCTCTTTGTCGGAAGACGCAAAATAATATACCGAAGCATCCGACTTCTGCAGTGTTTTCAGATAATCGCCAATCTCTTCACAGACATCTTCCACCACCTGTTCAAATGCATCCAGATCCGTCTGCTTTGCACCGCTTTCATATGCCTCCTGTTTGATTTCTTCCTCCGTCTGCGTTCCTGTCTGGCTGTCTATATACTTGCGCACCGCAAGATTCTGACGAATAACCGGCTCCATATTCTTCCAGTAAGCACTCTCGCCACCGAATCCCGCATAAAAATCGCGGATTTCTTTCCGGTTCTCCGCTTTGTTCATCTGTGTCTTCAGCAGTTTTGCATAATCATCATATTCCTGATCCGACACAGTACATCCGTTCTTTTTTGCAAGTACATACAACGTCTTTTTTGTAATAATATCTTTTATAACCTCTTTTTTTGCGGTTTTTACCGTTTCTCCGTTTTCCACACGCAATGCCACTCCTGCCTGGATTTCCTGCTGTGTTACCGGAATTCCCTGGATACGGTAAACCACCTTTGCAGCCTTCCCCGTAAATCTGGAAACAATTGTTCCAAGCCGGAAAAAGGAAGTTCCTCCCCCTACGGACACACCGACTCCCGCCAAAACAAGCATGGCAAGAACTGCTACAGCTGCTCTCCATTTAAAAGAAGCCTTTCTTTGGTGCATGTCATGTTTTGGCTTATATGTATACGCTTCCTCTATAATGTCATCACTGATTTCACCGATTGCATCGGATAATTTTTCGGATTTTCTCATAACACTACACCCTCCTTCTCCAGTTTCTTTCTCAGCTTTTTGCGCAGACGCATCAGTTTTACGGACACACTGTTTTCTTTCATCCCAAACGTTTCCGCAATCTGTGCGACAGACTCCGCATACCAGTACCGTTTGACGAACATCACGCGGCTGCCGGTATCCAGTTCCCGTAAAAAGCGTTCCAGGACTTTCGTCACTTCCTGTTCTTCCCATGGCTCCTGCTCCTGCGCTGCCGGAATACATTCTTCCAGTTCCGCAAGCGATACATCGTAATAGCTGTTGCGCTTTGCCGCCATGTTATGCCGCAGCCTTTTGACGGACAGATTGCGGGTAATCCTGCAGACATAGGAGACCAGCGGATTCGGGGTCTGCGGTGGGATGCTGTTCCACACACCAAGCCACGTATCATTAACACATTCTTTTGCATCCTCTTCGTTATTTAAGATCCGGCGGGACAGGCTCTGACAGAGTTTTCCGTATTTCTGCGACAATTCGGCAATTGCTGCTGTGACCGCTCCTGAAATAAGCGGATGATTGCAGTATCTTCCATGATGATTCCTCCCTTCTGTTGGATGCCAGTCCTTTTAAAGCCACCTGCGGCTGGGACTGGAGCATCTCTTATCTGTATACTACCGGTTTCTGGCGGGATGTGACGGGCGGATGTGTTTTTGAAAAAAAAATAGCATCTAACATTTCTGTTAAATGCTATTTGGACACCAATTTAAATTATATATTACACTGACTTCTTTTTTACAATCTGTAATTCATACCCGAGAGCATCTAAGATACGACTAAATGCCCGAATTGTCGGGATACTTTCTTTCCTTTCAATCCTTGATATAACCTGTTGTTTATTCCCTGTCAGCAAAGCTAATTCCTTTTGTGTAATTTTTTTCTTTTTACGTAAAGAAATCATTTCACCAATCAATCTATACTCTGCACGGGACTCATCCCATATTTTTTTAAACTCCGGATCGTTCTCTCTTTGCTTTTGAATTTCCTGCTCTACATTTACTTGCAAAAAAGGCATATTGACCACTCCCTCTAAATAAACTTCCTGCCTAACATATTTCCTAATTCTTTTGCCCGCTTCCGTACTATATTTGCATCCTTTTTTTCTGTTTTATTTTTCTGTTTTCGACAGGAATGGAGCAGATATATATTTTCCTTATCTACTGTAATATAGAATACACGGTTATTTTTCTGAAAATATACCTCATACACTTTCTTTTCCCATCTTTTAAAAAGAATTTTATCAAATTCTCCTTTTTCCATATGCTGCAGTACGGTATAACCATCAATTTTTTCAGCTTCCGGAAGACTATTAATGTATTCATATATTAAATCTCTTCCCGAATTCGAAAGATAATTGTGTAATATCATATGCTGTCTCCACTTTTGTTTTGTAATTACAAAATACAGCATATATGTTGTATTGTCAAGAGTTATTCTCTGTCTTATATATCTTTTTCACTTAATCTACTACGGTTCATCATTTCTCCTTCGAACAGTTATTCCTAATCAAGTCCTTCCCCAAGAAGTCCCAGCCCCTTGCGATCCGCAAGACTCTGTGCGCCTTCTTTGACTTCCTCCTTCGAATAATCGTGCTCTTCAAGAAATTCCTCCGGAAGTTCATTCAGATAATCGTAAAATCCGAGTGCTACTTCAAATGTGCCCTCTTCATCTCTTTCTAATTCTTCATACAAGCGATTTTCCGCTTCATTGATTTTTCCTGCATCGACCAGCGCAATCAGCCGGGCATATAAACTGTCCGTTGCTGTATGACGATCCTCTTCCTTATATTCATAGGTCGCGGTGTTTTTCCCAAATAAAATTTTTGCAAGCATGCGGGTCATGTCACGTACCTGCCGCATAATAATATCATTCTCGTATGCCATGATTGTTGATTTCCTTTTCTTTTTTGCTGTTGTGTTTCCAGTTATTGTGCCTTTTTAGTAGCTGTATATTTTTCAGAAAACAGCACCTTTTCTATCGCTATATCTTTTGGGCTATTATAAGTTTCCTGTAATTATAAAATTCACGATGTTTGTGCTGGCAAATGGCAAATATGTTTTTTGCTGGTTGATTATGTCCTGCTTTTACTGGCTGGTGGGACATATAGCCTTTTGCTAGTTCCCTATGTCCCGCATAGTCTGATCGGTGGGACATATAGCTTTTTACTGACTTCCTATGTCCCACATAGTCTGGTCGATGGGACATATAGCTTTTTTCTAGCCTACTATGTCCCACCCACACTGCCTCATGGGACTTTTCGCGCCACTTTTCTTGCATATGTCCCTCTCGCACTGTCTCATGGGACTTTTTGCAACACTTTTTCTGCATATGTCCTGCTCTTGCTACCTCGAGGGACTTTTCGCGCCACTTTTCCTATATATGTCCCACACCCCTCATATTCTTGAAAACCCGGCTTTGATAACCACACTTATTCACTCTTTCTCATCTTATTATACACACTCTCTATATATTATCAATCATCCTACATACTTTGATCTATATATTTATACTGTTGTCCCAATCATATAGAAAAAACACTTTTAATCTTTACAAAAAAATATGAACCCCCCTATTTATGTGAAGCCCAGCAAAAGAAATTTTTTTGCAAAAACCGATACAGTTCCTCATCGCTCCGTATATTTACCCGTTCTGCCCGCAGATACTCCGGCAGACTGTTTTCCTCCGGATACATCCCACAAATATCCACTCCGATCACATCATATTCCGTAACCAGCGTTTTTAATATCTGTTCCAGCATTCCCATTGACATTTTTCCCTGGTCCCAGTTTGTCACTGCATATTTTTCGTCCAGCACATCCTTGTCGATGGAAATATAAACAGGAACTTCATCCGGCAATTCTTTTATTTTTTCATGTGCTTTTCCGTTTTTTAATTCCTCGTAACTGATTTCAACAAGCTTTCCATCTGTCTCCTGCTGTCTGGCTCCGGACTGTAACTTATCAAGCATTTTCTTCTCCTGCCCGATCAAAACCAGCTTTTGCAGATACGGGTTTTCCTGCAATACCTTTTTCGCCCAGTTTCCGCAACTTAAGATATCTCCGCCCAGACTTGCATCCTGCATATCCGTGTGATGGTCAATTAACACCAGCGTAAACGGCTCCTTGATAAAATCCGTCATAATTTTGGAAATATAATGATAATCCCCCGAATCTATAAAATGAATTCCGGACACTCCGGCCGGCGCAATCAGCGCTTTTATTTTTTCTTCCGCATCTCTGCTGCAATACAGACGGCTGCCTCCGATCGCACTGCAGTCATGCCACTCCAGTCCCGATTCTTTTCGCTTTGGATAACATTGTGTAAAATCAAAGATCATGTTTCGGTTTTTCAAACTTTCATCCTCCCTTTTTCACAGGCGATTGCAAAACACGTGTGGCACATGCGCATGCTTTGCAATCGCCTGCGATATATTATAAGAAAAAGGGGACAGCCTCTCGACTGTCCCCCTTCTGAATAATTAGCCTTCAATAGAAATATACTTCTTTTCTTCTACCTTCGGTGCTTCCTCTTTCTTTGGAACTTCCAGTGTCAGAACACCGTTTTCAAATTTTGCCTTCACGTCATCCTGCGTTACTGCATCGCCGACATAAAAGCTTCGGCTACAGCTTCCGCTGTAACGTTCCTTGCGGATGTACTTGCCATCCTTATCCTTCTCATCGTTATTCTTACTGGTGGTTGCGGTTACGGTTAAATAACCATCCTTTACCTCACCTTTGATATCTTCCTTCTGGTATCCCGGAAGATTCATTGTTACTTTGTATCCTTTATCTGTCTCAGACACATCCGTCTGCATTGTTCCGTTTGATTTGTATGGGAAACCACCAAAGAAATCATTCATAAAATCGTTACCAAAAATACTAGGCATTAACATAAGTCATCTCTCCTTCCAAATCTTAATCATCTATTTTATTATCAAAGTTTCAAGAGATTATTCATTTCTCTCAACCTCTTTTCCCTTTGTTCATGATATGTTATACCACCGTTTTTAGCACTCGTCAAGTAGGACTGCTAACAATTTTTGTGAAGATTTTGTGAATTTTCTAAATTATTCTGAAAATTATATTATTTTAGCAGAAAGAGCCATCGTTTCCATAGCTCATTTTCATGTAAAATATGCTGCATTTATGTTACATTATATAAATATATGAAAAAAATAAAAAATGCTGTAACGAAACACCATATTTTTACATCAATAAATGTAACCCATATAAATTCCAGAAAAAAGGAGGTCGCACATGCAGGATATGGACGCAGTCTACCGTCAGCATTTTCGCATGGTGTATCAGTACCTGATGTCACTGACACACCAGCCGGATGTTGCGGAAGAACTGGCACAGGAAACTTCTGCCAGGCTGTCAGCAGTATCCACCGCTATGACGGAAGCTGCAAGATCACTACATGGCTTTGTGCCATTGCCAAAAATCAATATCTGTCCTATCTGCGAAAGCACCCACTGCACGAAGATCTGACAGACACCGAAGCGGAACTTCCGCATACACCGTCTGCAGAGCAGAAGGCGCTTTCCTCCGCCGGAAAAATGGAATTGCTGCAATGCCTGCACCAGTTCCAGGAACCTTACCGGGAAGTGATCTATCTGCGGGTATTTGGAAATCTCTCGTTCCGGGAAATCGGACAAATTATGGGACAGAGTGAAAACTGGGCGCGCGTGATGTTTTATCGCGGCAAGGAGCGCCTGCGAAAGGAGCTGAACAAACATGAAAAATGATTTGACCTGTGAAGTCGTACAGGATCTGCTGCCAAGCTATGTCGATCACCTGACGAGTGACGTCACAAATACGGCGATCGAAACACATATCCGGGAGTGTGCCGACTGTCGCCGGATACTTTCCGATATGCAGACTCCGGAACCCGTGCCGGCACAAACGGCAACGGATGCTTCAACTATCGACTTTTTAAAAAAGAGCAACAAAAGGAACAAACGCCGGATTCTTGCCGCCATCCTGATCGTGACACTGTTGCTCGGCAGCATCTGGGGATATCGGACGTATTTCTACCCTGCACCGCTGAAAAATACCGCACTGATCGACTATGCGGTTACCGTAAAAGACAATAAAACCATTCAGATTAAAGGATCTTTAACCGATCAGACACTTGGTGTTGCCGGAATCGACTACTCCTGTGATCCGGATCACCCGGAAACCGTCACAATCAATGTCAGAACCAACCGCATATCGGCAGCCGGGCACAATACATTTTCCGATAAAAAGACAGAAACCCATGCCGTAAAAAAAGTATATGTGAACGATCAGATTGCCTGGGAGGACGGCACCTCTATTCTGCCGAAAGCGGCACAAATTTATGCCACGATCCATCCATACATCGGTGATATGTCTGCCAATGAAAAAACACTTGCGGCACTTGGCATCTCCAATGTATTTTCGATTGCAAACTTCAAACTGCAGACCGCGGAAACTCCTTACGGCTGGACCATATATCTGGATGACGCATTTACAAAAAAACAGCAGACCACAGTTGAAAAAACCATGAAAAACTATGCCATGGTCATTCTCGCCTGCACCAAAAATCTGGGAAGCGTAACTTTTTCCTACACATTGGATGGAAAAACGACAGATTTTACTTATACGAAAGAACAGGGAGAAAATGAATTTCTTGGCACCTGTAACTACTTCCGCAGTTCTGCCACAGAGTTTCAGACACTGCTTGCAAAACCGGCATCTTAAGCGATCCCGTCTTTTCCAGACTGTCCGGAAACCAGGATACCGCCTGACGGAGCAGCTCAACAATGTTCCGGATGCGGAAATTACCGGGACGATTCAAAACGAAAAACAAAATATTATTAAGCAATATGAAAGTTATCTGCCGACCAACAGCTGGTCGCCGGGATCAATCAGCAAATCATTTTCTTCCGAAAAAGATGCACTCGCTTATATCGGATACAAAAATCTGCGGTCATTTGCCCTCCCACAGAAAGCAGACAGCATTTCCGTCAACGCAACCGCGGATAAAAAAGGAAACATCTGCTACATCTCGCTTTCCGAACTATACAGTTGTGCAGACGGACAGATCAATGTGACGGCCGCCGCCGATCTCTATACAGAATCATCCAACATCGGTTCCTATATCGATATGGACTATCCATCGTATGAGGAAACGCCGGATGCCGTATCCACCAACGAACTGTACACCACGGCTTCCGGCGATACCTGGCAACTGATTACGACCACCTCTCAGGGTGATGATTTCAATGATTCCATAGACGCTTACCGAACCGAAGACACGATTTTATATGGCATTCACATCGGTTACCCGTCGAACCTGAAAGAAAGCGCACAGGCAGAACTGAAAAAAATTTTAGAAAACGGCATCGGCCAGAACTAAGGGATTTATAAAAAATTAAGAAACCTTTTTCAAAAAGGTATTGAGCCAGAAGAAAATGTTCATTATAATCCATTATAAAACAATAAGGTGAATACCCCGGCCGTATCCGGGAGAAAGGAAACATCCCATCCAGTCTGACTGGATGGGATGAACATTGATAAACATGAAATGGATGATAGCATCTGATATCCACGGCTCTGCATACTACTGCAGACAGCTGTTAAATGCATACAACCGGGAACAGGCCGACCGTCTGCTGCTCCTTGGTGATCTTTTATACCACGGTCCGCGCAATGATCTGCCGGAAGAATACGATCCAAAACAGGTGATTGAACTGCTCAACGCAAAAAAACAACATATTCTCTGTGTCCGGGGCAACTGCGATGCCGAAGTCGACCAGATGGTACTCCAATTTCCCATTATGGCAGATTACTGCGCCATTGCAGACGGTGATACGCTGATTTATGCCACCCACGGCCATACGTATAATGAACAGAACCTGCCTCCACTGCATCGCGGGGACATTCTGCTACACGGACATACCCACGTCCCGGCATGCGTCCCACACGACACATATACCTGCATGAATCCCGGATCTGTTGCTATTCCAAAAGCCGGAAGCTGGCACGGCTACATGATTATGGAAAATGGCCGTTTCCAGTGGAAAACAATGACTAACGAAGTTAAAATGGAGTTTGCAGACGGAAAACGCATTCTCTAAACAAAATCTTTTACGGAAGCATAAATGCCTTCTGCATTCAGACCATACTTCTCAAGCAGTGCCACTGCCGGACCGGATTCGCCGAAGCAGTCCTGTACACCGATGGTCTTTACCGGTGTCGGTGCCTTTCTCGAAAGTGTCTCGCATACAGCGGAACCGAGACCTCCGATGACAGAGTGTTCCTCAACGGTCACGACTTCCCGCATTCTTTTGCTGCGGCAACGACAAGATCCTCATCAAGCGGCTTGATCGTATGGATGTTGATCACTTTTGCATCAATGCCGTCTGCTGCAAGTTTTTCTGCGGCTGCGAGCGACTCGGACACACATAAACCGGTCGCAATGATTGCCACATCTTTGCCTTCCCGCAAGGTCACACCTTTGCCGATTTCAAATTTGTAATCCGGACGGTCATTGATGATCGGAACTGCCAGACGGCCAAAACGCATGTAAACCGGGCCTTCGTGTTCATATGCGGCTTTTACTGCAGCTTTTGCTTCGATATCATCACTCGGATTTAAGATGACCATGCCCGGGATGGTGCGCATGAGCGCAATATCCTCATTGCACTGGTGGGTAGCACCGTCTTCACCGACGGAAATTCCGGCATGGGTTGCACCGATCTTTACATTCAGATGCGGATAACCGACCGAGTTTCGCACCTGCTCGAATGCGCGTCCGGCTGCAAACATGGCAAACGAACTAGCAAACGGAACTTTACCGGTTGCGGCAAGGCCTGCTGCAATGCCGATCATGTTACATTCTGCGATACCACAGTCAATGTGGCGCTCCGGAAATTCCTTTTTGAAGATTGCAGTCTGTGTTGCCGCTGCAAGATCTGCGTCTAAAACATATACATCATCATGCTCCTTTGCCAGCTCTACGAGAGCGTTTCCGTAGCTGACACGGGTTGCGATTTTTGTTACTTCTGACATAATGCTTCACCTTCTTTCTTCAGATCTTCCATTGCGATCGCATATTCTTCATCGTTTGGCGCTTTTCCGTGCATCCTACCTGATTTTCCATGAAAGAGACACCCTTTCCTTTGACCGTATGCGCAATGATTGCGGTCGGCTGTCCCTTGGTGTTTCTTGCCTCTGCAAATGCAGCGGCGATCTGATCCATGTCATTGCCGTCTGCAAGGTCAACCACATGAAAATTGAATGCTTTGAATTTCTCGTTGATCGGGTACGGAGAGCATACCTGATCCACCGGTCCGTCGATCTGCAGTCCGTTGTTATCCACGATCACAACGAGGTTATCCAGTTTGCGGAATCCGGCAAACATGGCAGCTTCCCATACCTGTCCTTCCTGAATCTCTCCGTCTCCGAGCAGTGTATACACACGGTAATCGTCCCCGGAAAGTTTGGCGGACAATGCCATGCCGACTGCTGCGGAAATTCCCTGTCCTAAGGAACCGCTCGACATATCCACACCCGGAATGTGCTTCATGTCCGGATGTCCCTGCAGATACGAACCGAGGTGACGCAGTGTCTTTAAATCCTCGACCGGGAAATAGCCGCGCAGTGCCAGTGCGGAATACAGTCCCGGTGCAGTATGGCCTTTGGACAGCACAAAACGGTCTCTGTCCGGTTTCTTCGGATCTTTTGGATCGATATTTAATTCTTCAAAATATAAATAAGTAAAAATATCAGCTGCGGAAAGCGATCCGCCCGGATGTCCTGCTTTGGCTGCATGGACGGCGGTCACAATGCCTTTGCGGACTTCATTTGCCTTCAGCTGAAGCTCCTGTTTGTTCATGGTTATTCCTCCCCAAAAACTGCCTTATAGTCTGCCTGGAATTTTTCGATTCCCTGATCGGTAAGCGGATGCTTTGTCATCTGCTCGATTACCTTGTAAGGGATGGTCGCAATATCGGCACCTGCAAGTGCGCAGTCTGTTACATGGATCGGGTTACGGATGGATGCTGCAATGATCTCTGTGTCATATCCGTAAATATCAAAGATCTCTGCGATCTGGCGGATCAGTTCGATACCTGGCTGGCTGATGTCATCTAATCTGCCAAGGAATGGGGATACATAAGTAGCTCCTGCGTTTGCTGCAAGGATTGCCTGATTTGCGCTGAAAATCAGGGTAACGTTTGTCTTGATGCCCTCGGAAGAAAGTACCTTTACGGCTTTAAGTCCTTCTACGGTCATAGGAATCTTTACAACCATGTTTGGATGGATGGCTGCAATCTCACGTCCCTCTTTGATCATGCCCTCTGCATCTACCGTTGTTGCCTTTACCTCGCCGCTGATCGGTCCGTCAACGATGGATGTAATTTCTTTGATGACTTCTGTAAAATCTCTTCCCTCTTTTGCGATCAGGGATGGGTTTGTGGTAACTCCACAGATAACACCCATATCATTTGCTTTCTTAATATCCTCTACATTTGCTGTATCCACGAAAAACTTCATAATAAAATACCTCCATTTTTATTTACGTTTGTTTTTATCTGTTAGCCTTAATATAGCACAGTTCAAAAGCAAACGCAAGTATAAAACAAAAGAGAATAAAAGTTAGTGCAAATAAATAAAAGACACAGATACAGTTCTCTGTCTTTTGACAGAAAACGTATCTGTGCCTTTTTATATCAAAACAGCTTTCTTTATGATGGAAACCTTTTATATTCCAAGCACTCCTGCAGCACTGCGCAGTTCCGCGGCTGCCCGCTGCAGCTCAGCTGCCTGCTCTTCGGACACATTTCCCGGCTTTGTACGGCTGACCAGTTTCTTTACATAAGAAAGGCTGCTCTTGATCTGGTGACGCGCACCACTGTCGATGGTTTTTTTCTTCTCTTTATAAGCTACTTCCACCTGACGGATCAACGTGTCGACCTCGCTTCGCGCATCAATATAAGCTTTTCTCTGCCGTCTGTTGCTTCATATTCCGCGGCTTCTCTTATCGCGCGGTCAATCTCTGCGTCTGACAAATTGGAACTTGCCGTGATTGTGATCTCCTGATGCCGTCCGGTTCCCAGATCCTTTGCGGAAACCTGTACAATACCGTTCGCATCAATATCAAACGTTACCTCTATCTGCGGCACACCCGCCGGCGCCGGTTTAATGCCCCGCAGCTGGAACCGCCCAAGCAGCTTGTTGTCTCTTGCAAACTGACGCTCGCCCTGCAGTACTTTGATATCCACAGATGTCTGGAAATTTCCGGCAGTTGTAAACACTTTACTGAACCGTGTCGGAATCGTGGTATTCCGGTCAATCAGCTTCGTTGAAACACCTCCTACCGTCTCAATGGAAAGCGAAAGTGGTGTGACATCCATCAGGATAATCTCTGCCGCCTGTGATCCTGCCATCAGCGCACCGCCAAGTTTTCCACCCTGCACAGCCGCTCCCAGTGCCACACATTCATCCGGGTTTAAGTTGCGTGAAGGTTCTTTTCCTGTCAGTCGGCGCACTTCCTCGAATACCGCCGGTACACGGGTAGAACCACCTACCAGAAGTACCATGCCCAGATCCGCTGCCGTAATTCCCGCATCCGAAAGTGCCTGCTGCACCGGACCGGCCGTGCGCTCAATGAGATCCATCGTCAGTTCCTCAAATTTTGCACGCGTCAGTGTCATTTCCATATGCTTTGGCTCGCCCTTTACAGTCACGATAAACGGCAGGTTAATGCCCGTTGTGGAAGAGGAGGACAATACCTTTTTGGCCTTTTCCGCCTCCTCGCGCACGCGCTGCATGGCCGTCGCATCTTTCCGCAGATCCACACGCTCCGTGCGCTGGAATTCCGATACCAGATACTCCGTGATGCGCGCATCGAAATCATCCCCACCGAGGTGATTGTCTCCCGCGGTGGCAAGTACTTCGATGAGGTTGTCCCCGATTTCAATAACCGATACGTCAAATGTGCCGCCACCAAGATCATACACCAGAATTTTCTGTGGCTCCCCGTGATCCAGTCCGTATGCCAGTGCCGCAGATGTCGGCTCGTTGATAATCCGAAGAACATTTAATCCGGCAATCTTTCCGGCATCCTTTGTCGCCTGCCGCTGGGAATCACTGAAATATGCCGGTACGGTAATCACCGCATCCGAAACTGTTTCCCCCAGATATTCCTCCGCATCTTTTTTGAGTTTGCGCAGGATCATCGCGGAAATCTCCTGCGGCGTATACTGTTTGCCATCTATTTTTGCCCGGAAATTGCTTCCCATCTCACGCTTAATGGAGAAAAATGTCCGGTCTACATTGACAGCTGCCTGTCGTCTGGCAGCATCTCCCACCAGACGCTCTCCGTTTTTGGTAAATGCCACAACCGATGGTGTGGTCCGCGAGCCTTCCGCGTTTGTGATCACAACCGGCTGATCATTTTCCAAAACAGCGACACAGCTGTTTGTCGTTCCCAAATCAATTCCTATTACCTTACCCACGGTCTTTTCCTCCCTGTCTATGTGTATCCACACATCTCTTAATTACAAGAGTAAGTCGGGAAAGCCCCTGCGTCAAGGTTTCCGGCAGATATTTCACTTATTGTTTATACTTTTCATAATTCCTTCTGAATTACCACATCTCCGTGATACATCAGGAAGCGAAGCCCCACGGTCTTTTTGAGATCTCCATGTCCATGATGCTTCATGTTTCCTGCCACAACTGCAATATTGGCATCTCCCTCTGTATTTGTACGGTCAAATGTAAACAGGGTGGAATTATGGTATTCCACCACCTCCGTATCCACTCCCAGATAATCCGACAATTCCGCACGCGCCCCGATCCGCAGGATATGTCCTCCTGCAATTGCGACACCCCCGTCAATTTCTTTTTTACTCTGTGGGATTACCACACCATCGCAGAGTATGATCATTTCTGCATCCATAGATTCGCCTCCTTTTCGACTCTTTTTTCGTTATATAAAAGAAGAGCTTCCTCTTATCCGAGAAAGCTCCTTTGCTAATCACCTGTTCTGTTTACGCCTACTGTAGCAGAAAACGATTGGAAACGCAAGTACACTCCCGTACCTTTTTCATACTACAAAAATACCAACTGCCAATATTCTTCCTGTATACTCTCTGTTCCCGGCAATCTTTGGTGCAAACCTGAGTGCATACTTTTTATCTTTTATTTGTGCAATAGCCTCATCCGGTGTATGATCTATCTTTAATTCCAGAATCATACAATCAGCAGTTTTATCACTTCTGTGTTATGGGCAAATTCAAGTATTTTTTCCATCACCTGAATCCGGTATCTTTTGAAAAAAGAGCTGATCATGTTCGCCATAATTGTCTTTCCGAATCTGCGTGGTCTGGTGATACAGATATGACGATTTCCCGCACTTACATACGGAAACAGTTCCCTGAGCATAAGTGTTTTATCCACAAAATACGCGCTTAAGCACTCACTTTTATACAAAGTATATGGAGTTATGCTGTTCAAATATGTTCCCATAGTGTTGGCTCCTTTTCAACATAATTATCTTTTTCTGTATATTTTATTATACATGATGGCAGATATTTTTACGAGCCAATTACAAAATTTACTGCATTTACTGCAACTGAATATGTCCACTCTTCATCCAATATACCTCATCACACAATGAATACCCAGTCAGTCTCTTCCGTCACTACTTTATGGTATGTGACTGTACATGCTTCTTTTACCTATAACGGAACTTTACAGTAAAAAGAAAGCCGTGATGCATCCTGATATGCACCACGGTTTTTCATACCCGTAAATATCATAAATCTCCGGCATATAATTTTATTGTGTCAGGCACCACATGTTTCACAACTTTTCGATGTCCGTAACCAGCATATCAACCTCGTCCTCCGTTGTTGCCCAGCTCGTACAGAAACGCTGCGTATCACCTTCGTCTTCAAAATAATACTTTTGCGCAAGCTCCTGCTTCTGCTGCTCCGTCAGAATAACAAACTGCTGGTTGGTAAAGCTCTCCACCGCAAACGGAACACCCTTGTCCTCAAACGCTTTCTTAATCTGCATCGCAAGCGCATCGGCGCGCTTCGCAGCCTCAAAATACTCGCCGCTCTCCAGCATCGTTGCAAACTGCAGTCCCATCAGCCAGCCTTTCGCAAGTACTGCACCATTCTGCTTCATGTAGCCTTAAAGCGATACTTCAGATCCTGCGCAGTAATAATGAGCGCCTCGCCGAACAAAGCGCCACACTTTGTTCCGCCAATATAAAATACATCCGTCAATTCCGCAAAATCCTTCAAAGTAAGATCATTTTTCTCCGATCCAAGTCCATATCCCATGCGCGCGCCATCCACGAAAAGATACATCCCATATTTTGTGCACACATCATGGATCTCCTTAATTTCCTTCTTCGAATAAAGTGTACCTTTTTCTGTCGGGAAAGACAGATATACCATCTTCGGTTCGGTCAGATACTCCGGCTCGTCCTGATCGTAATACGCCTTGGCGCAAGCGGCGATCTGCTGCGCGGTAATCTTGCCATCTGTATTCGGAAGTTCCAGAATCTTGTGTCCGGTGTTCTCGATGGACGCCGCCTCGTGACAATTGATATGTCCGGTATCTGCAGCGATCACGCTTTGCACCGAAGATAATGCAGCAGCGATCACGACATAATTCGCCTGCGTGGCTCCCGGAATGAATTTGATCAATGCATCGTCATTATCGACCAGCTTCTTTATGATGGTTTCCGCTTTATCACACCACTCATCTTCCCCGTATCCGGCGTAGCTTGTGCTGTTCGTTGCGCCAAGTTCCTTCAATATGGATGCAAATGCTCCATGGTTGTAATCGTTATTAAATCTTATCATTTCTTACATACTCCTGTTCAATTAGAAAAGGCATCAAATAAAATGGTTTCAGTAACAAGTTTTCTTCCTTTCCAACATCCTTCTGCGACAATAAATATATATCATGCACATTTTTCGAAAACTTTTTATCGAATACCTTTATCGACTCATGTTTTCCAGATCCAGATGATTTAATTTCGAAAGCGTTCACTTTGCTTCCTTCCGAGATCAGGAAATCCACTTCATAATAATGCGTACTGCCTGACTTTTCCCATGTGTGATAGAAAAGCTCTCTGCCAGATGCCGCGATCATTTGTGCAACCAGATTTTCATATAAGAATCCGAGATTAGCCGGTAATTTGTCAGAAAGCAGCTTTGCATACACATCATTTTCTGTCACCGGTCGATCCATAAACATCAAAGTAACAAACAATCCTGTATCTGCGAGGTAGAGTTTGTAACTGTCAAAATCCTTTGTGTCTGCTAAACTCACACGTGGATCGGTTGAATTATAACACGGCAAAATTGTTTTTGAATCAATCAGCTCATATAATAATTCCTCTGTTTTTGCTTTACTCTTCTTCCCGATTGCTGTTGAAATCCGATATTTTTTTGAATCTTTGGCGAGCTGCGCCGGAATCGAATGATACAATGCAGAAATTCTTCCAGACGCATCAATTTTCTTAAAATCATCTTCATACAATGATATGATCTGTCTCTTGACCATATCAATTTCCGAGAAATTCTTACCTTCCGTGTATGCTTCTACCGCCTGCGGCATTCCCCCAACAGCCATATAAATACGCAGATCTCGCATTAATTTTCGATTCGTTGCCTGTCCGATTGCAGATCCTGTACCATAAATCTGGCGCAAGAGTTCATAATTACCTCCTGTGGCATCACAAAATTCTTCATAGTCCATCGGATATACCTGTATCTTCATCTCCTCCGACGGAATCAAAATGTCTTTTACATTTTTCTTAATCGAGATTAGAGATCCCGTTTCCAGATAACTATATCTGCCATCTGCCACCAGATGCTTGATAGCCTGCCTTGCCTGTGGAAAAAGCTGCACTTCATCAAATATGATCAATGATTCATGTTCGTATAAAGTCACTCCTGTTTCGGCCTGAAGACGCAAAAAGAACATATTTAAATTTCCCACATCCTCAAAACAACTGCGTATATTGTCCGTTGTCTTTGAGAAATCAATCAAAAGATAAGACTTGTATTCATTTTGCCCAAAAGACTCCGCGATCGTTGATTTACCGACTCGTTTGGCCCCCTCTAGCAAAGCCGCATATTTGTCTGAGTATTTTGCTTTCCATTCTAACAATCTGTCATATGCTTTCCGTTTAAAATACATCATTACCTCCCAAATATATCCTTGTTATAACATGAACCGGGCATTTCTTCAAGATTATATTTTGCGTTTTTGTCCGTTTCTTCAAGATTTTCATCAAAAAAAGCGCCCTTGTCTGATATGATACCTCTAAAGTAGACAGATTAAATATTTATTGTGTCAGGCACCTCTGATTTCTGATTTCAGGTGCTTATTACCTGAAAATGAATATTTTTTAAAAAGTGGGAATAGAATAATGACAGAAGATACAGATTGTGTTAATATTTGTTTGAAAATTATATTACCGAAAAATAGAAAAAAATTCGAAAAAGTGGGAATAGGGGATGGCACCATGCAGCTTATAGTAAGAAAAAAGTATTTAGATGAACTGATTGAATTGTATGGGACACCAGATATAAAAGTTATCACGGGGATCAGACGAAGCGGCAAATCCGTATTGCTGCAAGAGTTTGTTACATACTTGCAATCAATAGTATTTACGCCAAAGGAATCTATGATATTTACATTACCGGTTCAAATGCATTTTTGCTGAGTTCAGATTTGGCAACACTTTTTACCGGAAGAACGATGGAAATAAAGGTATATCCATTTTCTTTCATGGAATATCTAACTTATTATGAAATTACAGATGGATATGACGATGCATTTGATCAGTATGTCCGAACTGGTGGCATGCCGGGGGCTTATGTATATAAGACTGAGGATAGACAGTATGACTATGTTAGAGATGTGTATTCAACCATTCTTGTCAGAGATTGGTAGAAAAGTATAAGATAAGAAATAAATCAGAGTTTACCAATATATCAGAATTTATGATGGATAATATTGGTAACTTACTTTCTCCAAATAATATCAGCAAAACCTTAAACAATGACCGAAGTGAGATAACCCGAAAGACGGTATCGAAATATATTGGTTATTTGGAAAATGCTTTTCTGTTCTATGAGGCAAAACGGTATGATTTAAAGGGGAAAAAATACCTAGCGAACAATAGCAAGTATTATCTTTGCGATTCATCATTCCGTTATGCAGTCAATGGTACACGAAACATGGATTTTGGAAGAGTTTATGAGAATATTGTTTATCTAGAGTTACGCAGAAGAGGATATGAGGTATATGTTGGCAAACTCTATAAAAGAGAAGTGGACTTTGTAGCTAAGAAACGTGAGGCACAAATATATATTCAGGTAAGCGATAATATTTCGGATGAAAAAACATTTGAAAGAGAACATTCACCACTGCTTGCAATAAGGGATGCATATCCTAAGATGATAATTGCAAGGACGCATCATGAAACCTATGATTATCAAGGTGTGCAAGTTGTTGATATTTGCAGATGGTTACGGGAATAATATCATTTTGAAAATTTTATTGTGTCAGGCACCTCTGACAATATATAACGTAAGCGCAAAATAATTCGACGGATTGCATTGACCCAAAACCCGATTCATAATGATTGTTAGAGAATGCAAGCATTTTACTACATCTTCTATTGCTAGAATGATAGATGCGAGCATTTTACTCTAATTATATTACGGAGGATTGCTCATGAGAAGTGTCAGAAACCCGCAGAGGAACAATACCGCTTAATTATGGAATGTCGTAACAGTGGGCTTACAGACCACCAATGGTGTATACTAAATTTTGAGTTTGGCTTGCAACGCCATTCTCATTTTAGCATAGGAGGCTTTCTATTATTATCTTACACACTTCTGCTTACTCCATTCTCCTCAGCATAGCTGGGGGATTAAACCTTTCATTTATTACTAGTGTACTGTATCATTGATATTTAATTAATTTTATGGTCTAACAAACCGTTTCATGATATACTAAAAAGAAACGGCGGTGATTTTAGATGGCAAGACCAAAAAAATATAATATTTCATTAACGGATGACGAACTCAAGGAACTAAAATCTGTTATGCGTAAAAAGCAAACAACCAAAACTGTTCGAAACAGATGCCAGATTATCATTGATCTAGATGAGGCACACGGTAAAGTTCTTACCCATGCACAGTCTGCCAAAACAAATTGTGTATGTATGGCTACTATCATGAATACTGTAAAGCTTTATTCCGAAAAAGGCATCCAGGGTATCCGTACAATGAACCGGAATGTCAATTCTGATAATGCACGCAGAAAATTTGATGGGCGTGCTGAGGCTCGTATTATTGAAATTGCGTGCAGACCTGCACCGGAAGGACATTCCCGCTGGACACTCCGTCTGCTGGAAGAACAGGCAAAAATTGTACTTGATGTTCCAGTCAGTAAAGATACCATCGGCAGAGCTTTAAAAAAAATAAACTTCGACCTCACATGAATGATTACTGGTGTATTCCGTCAAAAGAAGATGCTGATTTTGTAGCCTGCATGGAAGATGTCCTTGATGTTTATGAACTCCCATATGACCCGATGTACCTGTTGTCTGTATGGATGAAAAGCCATACCAGCTTTTGGATGATGTAAGGCAGCCACTGCCTGTTCGTCCGGGTGACAACCAGAAAACGGATTCCGAATATAAGAGGAATGGCACCTGCAGCATATTTGCTTTTGTTGAACCACTTGGCGGCAGACACCATGTGAGTGTCCATGAACACCGTACTGCAATTGACTGGGCAATGGAAATCAAATATCTGTCAGATGAAATGCTTCCAGATGCAAAGAAAATCATACTGGTAATGGACAATCTAAACACCCATAAAGCTGCTTCACTTTATAAAGCATTTCCACCATCAGAAGCAAGAAGGATCATAAAACGACTGGAAATCCACTATACGCCTAAACATGGAAGTTGGCTTGACATGGCAGAAATTGAGCTTAATGTAATGACACGCCAATGTCTTTCGCGTCGAATATCCACCTTGACAAACTTAAATGTGAGTTATCAGCATGGGAAATGGAACGTAATCGGGATACAGCTAAGATACAGTGGCATTTCCAAACAGGGGATGCACGGGAAAAACTGATATCACTGTATCCGACACTATCATCTGTTACTTTTTAATTAAAGTGGCAGATATACTAAATATCAATGATACAGTACACTAGAACAAATTTCAAATTCTCTCCTAAAATAATTCCATTGATTCATTTTTTACATTTTCAAAAATTATTTTTACACAAGCTCCTCCAGATGTAAGATTACTTAAAATCAACTTCCCTCCATGCTTTCTGCATAGAACATCACTTATATACAATCCCATTCCATAATGTGTTTCTTCCAAACCTCCCCCATGATAATATGGCTTTGTTGCTTTATCAATTTCTTGCTGCTTAAAGCCAGGACCATCATCACAAATTATTACATATAACTGATTCTTGTTACTGTATAACTCTGCACTAATTTTTCTGTTAGCAAATCTCACTGCATTTGCAACTACATTTTCAACTATTTCAAGATAAATATTTAAATCTAAATACATCTCTGATATATCACACTGATAACTTACTTTATAATTCTTTTTCCCTTTATCAGCTAACGTTTCCAAAATTTTTCTTGTCTTTTTTTCTATTGTGCAACTATCTATACATGATTTTGTTGGGCGAATTTCTTCTAAATAGTTTATTTCTTTCATAGTATTGGCAAATTTTTCAATACGCAAGATTTGCTCATCTAAATCATTTACTACCTCCATCACCTTTTTCATTTGTTAGTTTTTCCTTGTGGGAAATATCGATTTAAATATTCTATATCAATGTCACTTAGTTAAGCTTATTGGTTCACTATGAGGCAAACCTCTAACAAAAATTTATAAATTATAGTTGACACATCAATCAAAATGTGCGGCCGCTCTCGTTGCTGATATATTTTTAAGGTAAC